>ENA-OPNI01000003-OPNI01000003.1-human-gut-metagenome-genome-assembly--contig:-NODE-3-length-150371-cov-4.504477_pt1 | contig 150371 bp, 131 predicted proteins | sample MGYA00241538_ERZ501773 | MGnify/ENA primary metagenome ERZ501773 (study PRJEB25962, sample SAMEA2042556) | human gut metagenome | biome: human gut; feature: human-associated habitat; material: faeces...
AAAGCGGTGTTTCCCGGCGCTCTCGCGCCAAGCGTACCGTATCTTCGAGCGATTCCTTATGTGCTCTTGTGGCAACGCCGTGCGGCAGATCGCTTTCCATAGCGCGTTTCAAATCGGCGCTAGGCGCTCCCACGAATATGTTGCCGGAGCGCGACTGCGGCGCGGGTATGCTCGTAGCGGGTTTGGGGTCAGCTACCGGTGTTTCCGCTTTATGCTTGTTTATAATATCGGAAGCGCGCTGATTATCGCTCGCCGACGGTGAGAACGGCAATGCCATAGTATCACTCCATTCTGTATTACTTCTCTCTTTTTTCAATCGCCAACGGAGTATCCGGGTTAAGCCGGTTATGACACTCCTCAATGGCGGCCAGCTGGTGGCCGTGCTCGCGCACGCGATGATCAAGGTCCGTCAGTCTTTCCCCGTGATCGTCCATTCTCCGGTTGCATTCGGAGAACGGCACACGGTGTTCCACGTCCTTGCGAAGTGCTCGCATTTCCCATGCAATCCAGCCGAGGATTGCCGTTCCTATCCATCTAACCCATTCACTGTCCACTGGCAAAGCCCTCCGGATAATGTTATTTCGTTGTACTTATAATAAAGTTTATTTTATTTTATATGTCTAGCTTTTGATAACACTGAGTGTTCCGGATCCGGACATCGCGTACCAGCCGTATGAGGTTCCGTCATCGTTATACGGATTGGATTTCGTAGTATCACTACCATAGAAATACACCCCACCAGATCCTGGGTTCGACGGTCTGCCGGCCACATTTCTGACCATCCATACCGTATAACCTGTTCCACGGGCAATATAATACGTGCCGTTTGTCCAGATACGATCGTCCCCCTCCGCCGTATCATCTATCAGGTTATATTCTCCGTTGATACCTGCCGTGTTGGATCCAGATACTGTTATGGCGTCCAGTACCACTTCTGCTGTGACAGATGGTGCCGGTTCAGCACCTCTGGAGATTTCCCATGTTACGGATTCACCGGTTTCAGTATCAAACGGGTCAGGATATGTTCCATTTGGATTTTGCAACCCGTTATATTCATAATAGTTGCTTATTTCCCATTTTCCAGAAATATAACATTCAAGCTTGATGCCGTTTTCATTGGTCCATGTTCTACATATTCCATAAGATCCATATGGTTGATCAGATGTGTATGTTCCATCGGCTGTTGTCGTACCGGCGTTGGTAGCCGTTAATACCCAATTATCCGGTGCAGGAACTTTTGTTTCATTATCAACAGCGACAATCAAAGGAATTTTTTCCGGATCACCGTTAACCGCTTCCCATGTTAGAGCCGGGTCTTGAGGATAATGAAACTCAGATGCCGTTGCACTATATTGCTCCAGTCCGGCTTCTGATAATATCCAGGTGTTATCACTATAAGTTAAGCTGCATGCATTGTTATTATTTGCCGGCTCATATTTCAATTCAGAAAACGAACCGTCTTCATTTAAGATATAACCAACAAGCACATATGTACCGTTTAAGGAAGCCGACGAAGATCCAAGTATTCTGAATTTAGATGCAAACCCGGTTGTGTTTTCAATAGGTCTGCCGTTAATCAAGTAATTCTTTGGTTTTAACGAATACGAAGTGTTCGTTGTGAAGTCTTCGTCAATCCATGGGAGTTTTCCATTGTCTTTCGCGTAAATCTGGTCGCCAAATCCAGTTATTACCCACCTTGTACTGTTGTTGAATCTACCAATAGTTTTGCCATACTCATTAAACCAACGATAATATGTTCCGGAGGGATAATTATCTGGTTTAACATAGTAGCTGGCATAAGATCCGTTTGGTGATTCCGTATAGCTCGAATCGTCCGCTCCTCCCGTTATTACGATACGGCTTCCATTGAAAGTAAATCCATGTATGATTAATTCAGAACCTGTCTGAACGTTATTCCATGTTGAAAATTCATACAGTCTGTATTCCCATGGAAACATATCTGGCGTGTCGGAGTCAGATGCAATTGTGGTAACAGTACCCGCCGCCGCTTTTCCAGCTGCTTCATTTATAGCCGTCGCAGCTTCAAAAACCCAATAACGATTGGCTGAATCCCAATAGCATTTATAGCCAGATCCTTCCCAAACACAATCTTTATGCGGGGACGTTACAAGCAATACATCTGTATTAGTATAGGTTAAGGCAACATCAAACGGCTCATCTTCTCCGAAACTGAGTGTAACAGTAAATCTTGCCCCAAAATATTTTACTGTGCTGTAATCTATTTGGCCGTTTGGTATTACATGTCCAATTGATGGCAGTATCGATCCTATGGCAGCTTCACGCCTATGTGTATAAAACGCCTCGAAGTCATATGGTGTTGGTAAGTTATTGAATCCAACATTAGCTTTCCAGTCAGCGACGTCTTGTTTAACAAGTCTTGTAAGATGTTTGGCACCTACACTGCCGGATGCATATAGTTTCCACTGTGGTCCACCACTGTTCTCCAATTCGAAATCGAATGCACGGTGTGGCTTTATTTTGCCATCAGATGTTTCTTGCGCCCTTGAGTAGTAATATGTAGACGGGTTATATCCAAAAGCGCTCTGGTCAGCATACTTACCGCCAAACCCTTCACTAAAATATAATCCGTCAGAGTTAAACAAGCCGTTTCCACTCATAACGGTTGTACCGATTACTTTAACACGGCTTCCCTTTATTCCCAATGTAAATGGAGCAGTCCGCCATTGAGCGTCGGTTAATTCCCATGGGAACATTTGCGGATCTTCCTTGTCGAATGATACAGAATCGTATGTAGTTCCATCCAATACCGTTCTCCAGCATTTAGAAGAAGCTATCCAGGAAATTTCCGTTCCAGTCGTATCGTTTTTCCACGTATGAACAGCTCTTGGAGTAAGCCCCGGTACAGTCGAAGCAGCGTCAACTGCATCCGGTATCTCCAATACTAACGGTTCAGTACCCATAGCATTTGCTTCCCACTCCAGCCCGATTGGTGTTTCACCTGTTGCAGTATATACGGCAGAGTAAGGCGTGCCCGCAGATCCAGGCGGGGTATCAATATTCATTATTCCTGTAAATGTCCAGTCAAATGTTCCGGATGCATTTATTTTACCAAGAATAACCCCTCTACCGCCATCTGCTCCCAAATACGTAGAATATGAACCGTCGTCTGGATCTACTACGCGAGTAACTTGATCTTCTTTGTCGCTGATGTATACAGCATCATAACCCTCATACCACTCATACATTAAAAGGGATGGCGTCAATCTGAAAGTGCCGTTGAAATCAGCTACTACCGTTGTTTTTTCAGAGAGCGCCTCACCGCTTGAATTAAACAGGTTAACCACGTACTGATAAACGCCCGTCAACTTCTGTGGTAATGTTTTACCATAGCTGAATGGTATCTCCTCTTTTTCACCACTCTGCTTTTCAAGCGTGATCAAATCACCCCATTGGGTGCCTCGTACGGTGGCGTCTCCTTTATTAAACACAGGAGGAGGATTGTATTGCTCATTATACCTTGAAACAGTCCAGGTTACTTCCCAGGGCCATTTTAAGGCATTAAGGGGAAATCCTCCGCTTACATATGGTCTATATTTATCTTGAAAACTATATGGATCTGTTTCGTCATAATATGATAACAGCCAATATGCGCTATTTGTATAACCGACATCATAGCATAACGACAACTGCCAATTATCCACAACCGACTTTGTATATATTTCCGGACGCTCAGCGTCGATATCAGAACTTTTAATATTATAATTCGAGTTAGCTTCCGGTATACCGGCATTGCTTGCAGTGCAGTTGCCGGTAAATGATCCATAATTTTGGGTTATATCAGTCCCTTTAACGGCAAATGACGGAGGAGTGATTCCCGTTCCACCTAATCCCTGTCCGCCTATCTCATATGCAGCCCAGTCAAACCTGTCCCAGGGCCACCCCAGTGTTTCAAGGTCATTCGCACCGATAATAGTGGTTGCTAATTGAACCATTGATTGATATTCACCACCAGCTGCGTTGTATAACTTCCAGTAAAATAAATTATTTTCATCTGTTGCTACAGCAACAGTATACTTTCGTCTATACTCGTCATCTGGATAATAATAAGTAAAACAAGAATCTATAGAAGGAGGAACTTCCGTATTAAGCGGTGCATTTAGGCCGGGCCACATTTCAGCATAACCTAACGACCCATATGCGCTCTTCCATAATCTTGATATAATAACACGATCCGATACGAGCGGCTCATTTGACCCGGTTATAACAACATCCGTAAGCAGCGTACCAGCAGAAACAATACCGCGATCTCCGGAATACCATTTCAGATCTTTATCGTCCGGCCATAACTCAGTCGTATTGTCAGAATACATATACGTATGGCCCATATTAGTACCGATATAGCATTCCCACCTGGTTTTAGAACCATTGTAATGTATGGATGTCATTGATGTACTGGTCGACAATCCACCCTCCATCCATATATCACCGTTGCTGGGTGTTTCCGTAGATTGCAGTTGTCTATTTGTATAATATCCAAGACATCTTAAATTATTGCACTTTACAGCCATCGCAACAGGAGGCGGCGCCGGATCCCTATCAAGAGTTGTCCTGATTATGCTAAGAATTTTCGATCCATAATATTCATCATCCAGCTCCCATGGCCAGAATAATTCGGGGGCTTTATAGAACCCCTTTGTTTCCGTTACCTTTAAATAGTTCTCTCCCTGCCCGGCCTGCACAGTTCCATAGCAATAGTATCCGGAAGCATATGGTGAATCTTCCAACACCGCCGTTGAAGTTAATCCCACCTTGTTCAGGTCCGGATTCAGCATTATGAAAGCACCAACAGGAGTAGTTGGGTCTTCAATGAAAGCATCATATTCAGCGGCTCTTATCCATAATTTTACAGAGGAAGTGATTTCATTTCCGTTTATGACATCCGCTACAAAGCCCGGGGATTTATAGTCAAATATAACTGTTTTGCCATTTATAGAAAGTGTTTCAACTCTTCTATAGACCCCATAGCCCGTAAAAGATGAAATTTCTAAATCGCCTTTGTTAACACGCAGATTCGTTTCGCCTGTTGATATGCTGTTTACCTTTTCACTACCTCCACCGTACTGCATGCTGAACGTTGCAGTGTCCGGCCAGTTCCATTCAGCATCGCCGATAAACGAATTGCTTGAAGAGCCGGATGCCCTGAGACCCCACTTCAGCTTACCTGTATAATCTTTATAGCATACAAAGGATCTTCCTGTTTTATCAAATTCATAGAAAGCATCGCCCTCGACGGGGAACAATGATCCACTTATGTAACGATACGGATACTGCCCTACAAAGGATGTTCCGTAATTCCCCTCAGTAACCTCCACCCCTTGGGGTATGCTGTAGGCAGTTGCCTGTGTTCGTTGTATTGCCAGCGTACTCCCGAACTGATCTATAATATGCCACGGCCACGACCCGTTGGCGGGAACAGTAACTCTGGCTGTTTTTGTTTCTCCGTCAATTGTCCCAAGAACCCAATTGCCTGTTTCTGCCCACAGCGCACAAACAGCCGTGCCGGAAAATTTGAATGAAGGTTTCCGTACCCACAGCTGTCCGTCGACGCATGGCGTATTGTAATCAAGGCCACGAACCGTTTGTCTTATGTAAAGGCCGTTATAGATTGTAAGGGTATCATCTGTTTCTTTTAATAAGAAATTCGTGTTGCCGTATGTTTCCCTGTAGAATTGAACAGACGATGCCTGTGAACCCTGGTAATACCAGATATATGATTCACCGGTTTCTTCATTATATGGAGCTTGATAAGAGCTTGAGCTTTGAATATACAGACTGTACGAAGTCGATGTTGCAGATGGTGTGAGCGCCCACGTACTGTACACATATCGCACATAAAATTCGGCGCTTTCGTGTTTCCATATACGCGATGTGCCTGTCATAGAATCATCGAGTAACTGATAATTACCATTCGCATCAGCATATGCACCATGGCTTGATGTAAGACCGGACATCACAATTGGATAAACAACGGGCGGTTGCATGCTATACGCACCGCCAACCGAACGTCTGTATAGTTCAAAGATGTTAAGCATATCGCGCTTCACCTGTGGTTTTACGTTAAGTCACCAATAGACATTACTTGTACTGGCGGGTACATTCTTGTTGTGGTACCATCCCAATAGAATCCAAGCTGGATTACATCGTACAGCATTGTTTCCGTCAACTCGAAGAACCCTATTGTTAGCTTATGCCCAGCGGTGTTCACCTGCACAAGGAATGTCTGATTCTCTTCGTCTAACGAAATTGGAAACGTCGTTTGGGTAACATCCGTGGTAAGCGTGCATTTTTGCAGACCACCGTTGTTGATGTCGAACGACAAAACACCGCTCTCTATAAGACCGGCGTCATACCATGAGTCTTTTTCATCTACACCTGTGCCAAACGGAACACCTTGTTCGTTTTGTCCATTACCTATTCTCATGCTACTTGATCTCCTCCCACTGCCACATTCCAACAGTGTCTGGACTCCATACACAGGGAATCATATCTGCTTTAGCCAGATAAATCTTCCCGTTGTATGTGTAATACAGATCCTTATGAACATCCATGCCCGGCCTGAATGTCTTTGGATCTTCAAGCGTTCCGGCAGCCGGATCTATTGGACGATAAATAGCCAGCATACCGGTTGCGTCCGGTGGCTGATGCGCAAGTGAATCTACTGCCTGAACAACCCTATACGGCACATCCTTATGCTTGATGATCTCCCCTTTCTCGTAGTGGTGATCGGCCTCCCAATCATGACAAATAGGAGCTAATGTGAATGCAGTTGCGTCGTCGTCGATCCCAATAGAGAGCTGTGCCGCCTTTAGATATACTTCGTGTTTCAATTCATTTAACAGCTTATTAGCTTTATATTCAGCACTCGGCTCAGGAACATAGCCCTTCAAATACCACCCGCCATCTGCGGCTTCTTCTACATCAAGCAATGTCATTCCAAGCGACTTGTAGTATTCAACATCATCGCCAAGTCCAACGGTGCACCCACCTGTGACTGTATTAATTATTTTTGCATATAGCTGCATAGTAAAGCCTCTTTGTTAAATATCATTTGGATAGAAAATTAATATGGATGCCGCCGTGCCATGAAGCACCGTTCCCTTGGCCACAGGGAAAAATCCAGATGCACGTTGATCGCCGTTGTCTGCAACCACTACTTCTGAATTACCACTTCCAGCATAATATGTCCCGCCGCCAGTATTGGTGCATAAGAAACACCACCCATTTTCTGTGAATGTGTATGTAAATGCATTACCGGTGTTAAACTCAGTCGTTATTGCAACCCTGGAGCCATATTTCGGTACACCGGTAAATCTGTCGGTACTCACCAGCTGCCAGCCGGTCCACGTCAAGCCGGAATACTCAGCCGCTTTAAATGCTTGTCTGACATAGCCTGCACGAAGCCTGTCCGGCTGCCTTGGATAACAAACTTGGATAATTCTGGTATATGCGTCATCTGCAAGATATCTGCTGACGGTTAAGAAATAAGTTCCAGCCGCTCCTCCGTCCGGTGCATTCGACAAGCTGGAAGCTGACACATAATAAGAACCGGATTCAACCATTGTGTTGAAATCACCAGTCCATTGACCGAGCATAGGATGTGCGTCCTTCTCGGTTCTGTGCGTCTGATTGAGCGTCGTTGTCCACGGAGAAAAACTCCAGGCGGAATTAACCCATCGCGCAGTACGCACATATATTGTAGAATTTTGTGAAGCATCTGTAGATTGATTTATGGCAATCTGCAGTAATCTTTTTACATCATTATTATTAGTACTATACTGATGCACCAATATGTGGAATGGGCCATTTGCCGGCGCATTTAAATTGGAACTGTTATCCCCGTATGATAGATAATAGGAGCCGGGCGTCGTTAATAAATTATAATCATTAGTAATGGTGCCAATAGACTCGGATGATAGTATGCCGGACCATCTCGTCCACACTATTTCCCCGTCTGATGTTGTTCTATCACCAATGCGGGTAAACACTGCTTGTTTATCCGGTTGTGTGTTGGTAACATACCTAACAGCGATTTGAAAAATTCTCTCCCAACTCGTTTCTTTATACGACAATACAGTCAGCATATATGACGATTGATCAGGCGCATTCTGGCTGCCGGACCCGGTTGACATGTAATATGTTCCTGTCGTCGTAACTTGATTATAATCAGGATTACTTATAACAGTAGGTGCGTTGGATAGTCTTAGCCAATCATTCCAAACAACTGCGCCGCCCGCCGTCTCACGCACACCGACTCTTGTGTAAATTTCTTGTACAGAGGTGCCGGTCGAGTGTTTTGTCGCAGTCTGAAAAATTCTGGCAAGCCCTACTTCAGTATATGCTGTCACATTCAGTAAATACGTTGTATTTGTCGGCGAGTTCGGAGACCCGGCGCTACCCTGCGATATCAAGTAATTCCCAGAGTCAACAACAGTATTGAAATCTGTTTCCGTAAGATAGTGTGCTTCGCCTTTTGTGCACGACCACTTTGTCCACTCTAAAGCGCTGCTAGAAGCATCCTTTATGGCATATCTTGTATAAATCCACCGTATTGCATCTTCTAACCGCGGTAAGGCTATCTGCACAAGGCTTGTATTAGTGCTGTCTTCATATTTACTTACAATTAAGAAATAACCGATATCGAAGTCCAGTGGAGCATTTACCGAAGACTGATTGTATTGATTGTAAAAACCAGATTCAGTAATATTGTTAAAATCGGCTTCGGTAGTGTTGTGCATCGGATGCGCATTTTCTGCGTTATTATGCGTATCGATTTTACCGTTTATGATGTTATCCAGATTGCCGGCAGTCCAAGTGTTGTCTGCTCTAATTGGAATATCTCCGTTGGAAGATACTTTCGGTAACAGACGATCTTCATCAACTGTTCCATCACCGCCGGCTATATCTTTTACCGATCCATCTTCCAATTTACAGCGAAGCTTTATTGTACCATCACTCTGTTTTTCCGGCCATATCAATGCAAACCCTTCTTTAATGACTGAGGCAGAAAAATCGGTGGCTGTTTTTAATTTAGAAAAAATACTCATTTAAACTCTCCGAGACATGTTAGTTTATAGCGCTTCCATACAGGGCAATTTTCCATGTGCCGCTAATTGTCGCAACTCTCTTCCTTGCCATAACGCCGGCCAGTTCAACCGTTACAGCGCCATCCCCATAAACAACAGATTCATCTTCCAAATTCCACTGCTTACCTGAATCATCGATGACGCCGGTTATAATGGAGTTGGTGTTTAGAGTTAAAATTGTTCCGGCTAAATTTGAGGATGTGAACGGGTATTTAGCAGCTTCACCCCGAAGCCATTCCAAGAAATCAGATTCGGTACCCTCATGCCCGGTATTAAGCCATGATTGATATGCGGATGAACCTTGCCGCCCCCTTTGTCCGGTGGAGAATTGAATTGTCCACGGCGTCGCTCCGACGCTGAAATTTGTAAAATCAATTTCAACATCATCACCGACTTGATATAGATCAGGCATTACTATTTTGCCTGTATCATCAACCACAGAAATACTGGCGGTGTTGGCTCCTTTTACAGTATACCTATGCGTATCCGGCGTTAAAGATGACGCTGTTGCTTGCTCATCAGCACGCGTTTGCGCATCTATTTCGATTGTGACGTTACCGCCGGCATCCGGCTTATTTCCGTTCACTGACTGTACGATGTTTTTTGGTTCTACAGGCAGCGACGCATATTCAAAAAGATCGATGGCGTCGGTTACAGTCTGTTCCGAGGCGACATTTTTGAGCACAGGAGTACCGGATGAAATGGGCATCGATTCCCAGTTTGTCGGATCCCACGGATTACCGGGTTCCCCCGCTCCTGTAAAATCATAGAAAAGAGATTCGCTGGGATTCGCCGGATTGCTTTTATTAGAAATCATCCAATAGTAACCGGAGCTGAAGAACACGGTTATCCAGTAATTGGCCGATTCATGCTTCCAGACATTCTCGGACTGCAGCGCATAATGCCCGTTGGCGTCTGCCGGATTGGTGATACCGGATACTTCGATTCGTGTCCCATCAGCGGACCCGGTCGTTGTTATATTGTCTTTTATTTTCTGATATACACCGTCCGGAGTTCTTATTTCATCGCCAATCGCCAGATCAGCCACCTGAGTTCCGTCCGTTATCGTTACAACGCCGGTTTCCTCCTCTACCGTAGCATCATAAATACGTACAGCATTCTCAAGGGCATTTTCAGCCAGGCTTATAGTTGATGCGGTTTCGCCGTGGTCTATTGCAATTCCATCGCCGGCAAGCAGCTGTTTTTGCTTTATCAAAAGTCCGGAGGCCATCGGTCAGCTCCTATAAAGTGTTACAAAGTATATGGCTTCTCTATAACATACACTTTATATGCCCGCTGTGCTATATTATACCGGTAATGCGTAGATATTGGTGAACAGCATGAATATAAAAAACATATTATGGATATGGCCGCTCGCAGACCGTTTGGAAGTGGATCTCCAAGCTGTGGACGCCGCCGAAGAAACCGTCCAATCCACTAAAAGAGCTGTATTGTCTGGATGACGGCCAATATTGCTACACAAAAGAAGAAGTGGAAATTCTGCGCATCGAATGCAAGCGAATAGGAGCCAGTGCACCGGCCGGTTTCTGGACCGCGCCGACACAGGCGCTTATGATGTGCTTTAACGGGGTAGGACCGTACTGCTGGAGTACGCGACGGCTGAAGCTGATCAGCAGCATACTGGAAGACTGCATGGTCATGGCACTCGCGCATGACTACGAGTTTACATTCTCTCCTAGAACTTATCCGCACTTCACATTGGCTAATTTGCGACTGATTGTGAACGGGGTATTGGAAGCCTGCAGCAGAGACAATCTTAAACTGATCTGGTACGGGGTCGTACTGGCAGTGTTATCACAGTTGTTCGGCTGGGGGATATACCGTGATTTTAACGTTGCGGCGTTTAAAAGGAAGGTGGAAGAATGTTTAAAGAATTCAGATGCATGCTCCTGCTCATGTGCTGCGTCTGCTGCGGGGGATGCGCAATCACAGAAACAATTGCCACTTCATTGAATGAGAAAGTCGTAATTGTTCGGCACAAGTCAAGGGGTTTCTTTTTCAAGATAACGGTAGTCGACATGAACAATCCGTTACCTAAGTTCGAACTGCTGTGCGGTGAAGATGAGATTCAATATACAACAATCCCACCGGGTGTAAACGCCGGAGAAATCATTAAAGCGCTCGACGCGCTTAATAGAAACGAAACCACATTATCCGTTAATACAGGCGGGATAGAGTTCACAGATAAATGAAAGGACTATGGAGTGAAATCAATTAAGAGCGTTATGATCCGGATGAATCTATGCCCGGGCGATTGCCTGATGCTGACATCCGCTGTAAGGGATCTGAAGAACGCGTGCCCGGATCTAGGCATTAACGTAGAGACAAAATGTCCCGATGTATGGGAAAACAACCCATATCTGGATCGATCCATTACGGCATATAAGGCGGATAAACTCATATACGCAGAGTATGACTTGATTCGTCAAAGTAATCAGGCGCCATTTCACTTCATTCACGGATTCCGCATGAATCTGGCGAAGCAGCTCGATACTGTGATACCGGCTGGACCGTTCAAGGTTGATCTGCACTTTACAGATGAAGAAAAGGAAACACCGGTTCGTCCCCAATTAAAGGATAAGCGATACTGGGTGCTGAATGCTGGACATAAGCTGGATGCCACTGTAAAGGCATGGGAGTTCCAGCGATATCAGGATGTCGTAAATAAGATGAAGAAGATGATCACGTTTGTGCAGATCGGCAAGCGTGATAAATGGAACGTGCATCCGTCGCTGCAGAATGTGTTCGATATGACGGACAGAACGACGGTAAGAGAGGTTCTGCGCTTGATTTACCATTCAGCCGGCGTACTGACTAATCTCAGCTTTACCGCGCTCGCATCAACGATGCCCGGTCCGGATACCGTGATCAGGAAACTGCGTCCGTGTGTTATTGTAGCCGGAGGCAGGGAACCGACACATTGGCAGCAAATGCCGGGGCACTTTTATGTACATCGCTGCGGCATACTGGACTGTAACAGGGATGGGGGCTGCTGGAGATATCGCGTGAAGCCGATACCGGAATATCCGAAGCACAATAGTCGTATATGCGCGCACCCGACGCAGACTCCTTCGGGGCAGCTCATACCGTTGTGCATGGATATGATATCCGTCGAAGAAATCTGTAGATTACTGCATCAAATCGAAACAGGATGGACGTTGAATGGCGTGTCGATGCAGACAAAATAAAACGAAAGTAATCACAGACAGCACGGAGGCGCCCGTTCAGGTATTGTCCCCCGAGCGGTTGTGCGATCCAAGCCTGCCGCAGTGCTTTATGTGCGCATTAAAGCATCTCAGTACAGCCTGGATCTTGTTTGAGGAATATAAGAACGGATATCCGTCCTATATTAAACATCTTGTACAATCAATACATGTAAGCGAGCAGCGTGTACGCACGGCGTTTCAGTTATATATGAAGGCGCAGGCGCATATGAACATGGCAGCCTGTGAGCTAGTCGGAAATGCCGCTGATGGGCTTTCTAACGAGCTTATACAGGTTGCGAATGAAATAAGGGACGCTCGACTGAAATTGGAAGCGTCCCCGTTGTACATACCGCCATTTGCTCACTTACTGGAGCGTATACAAAAGCTCAGATTTGCTATTCCACCCAATCTTCCAGATACTTCTGATACTTCGGATAAAACGAAGCAATAAGAGCATTAAAGTCAGGTGCAACACCCTTATCGAGCGCTTTCGTATACGCTTCTCGGAACAACAATGACAGACCTTTGTCCGGAACCTCCTGATGCGCATGATACAGCTCACCGATCATGCGCACAAAGTTCTGCGGGTAGCCATATAATTCCGACGCATATGCCGCGGCGGCACCCAGGTGTTTACAGGCGCATTTCCAGCACAATGCCCTGCCGTTCGGTCGAAACCATACATTTCGATCTTCTTTTGTCACAAACGGATGCTGCATGAGTTCGGATGGTTCCGCGTTCTGCATCAACTCCGCTGCTTCTGGAGACGCATCGAATCCGAAATACGGCATATTATCTCCTGCAGATAGTTTCCATCGGAATGTCATCCGGTTCTTCTATTGACTTAATATCGCTGCAGCCGGTGATACTTGTTGCAATATACAGACATGTCAGAGCGATACCGATATTTATAATAACGCGATTAAGCATAGCCGAGCTCCTTTAGTTTATTGACGGTGCACATATATGAATGACTGATCAGCCCGTGATTTTCCGACCAGTCCAGTAAACTGGACGGATAAGGCGACGTTTCGAACACGGTGACATTATCTCTGTCCTTCCAGCCGGCTTCATAGAACGACACGCGCTCCCGGTTCATCGTATCGAGAAGCGCCGTTATTCCCCTTTTTATGGCACCGGGTACGGATTTGTCGGAGTCCTCCGCATCAGAGTTACAAAGAATGATGTATATGTGTTCATACTCATCTGCCTCAGTCCATGTCGGCAGCGGCAGGATGTTCAGTACGCCGCCGTCCTCATACTTTTCACCGTTTATAATAACCGGCGGGAAAACGCATGGAATAGCCATGGAAGCCATTACGGTAGCGGGTGTGGCTTCGCACATTTGCGGTACCGGGTTGTCGTTAGTATCAGAGCGCATTTTAGTAACCGCGACTCTGGCGTATTCGCGTGCGTCCGCGGTCATATATCGTTTCATCAGATTATATGTACCGGCGGCATCGAAAAACGCAGCAGTATAGCCTGGAATGAAGCTCAACAACTGTCTGTACAATGGCTGCGGTACAAACAAGTCTTCAATCGGCGTTTTGTTAATCAAATCTACTAACGTAGACGGACTCATTCTGGATGCCATCAGTCCGGATATGATCGCACCGGCCGATGAGCCCCAGAAGTAATCAGGCTTTATACCATAGTCATACAGTGCGGTCATGGCGCCGGCGGCGTTTTCAATCTGTCTGACGCCGCCACCTTCGATACAGCATAGAATCGGTTTCTTTGACATGGTTTCACCTATTTTTTTTTAAATTAAATTAAGCTCTATTCGCTCTGTTGAGAAGTTTAGTGTAGTCGTCCTGTTTTTTGGTAAGCACACTCCGCCTGACCGTTGATCCTGTGTGACCGCTGCGCCGGGGGTTCCTGCCGGTATTGTTATAGGTCCCCACTTTGCGCCACTACTCGCATCACCACCATCATACACGACGCCTGTTTCTGGAATATAAACAGCTGGTGCTCCACTTATTGTTATACCTATAGGCCAATCGCTACCCCGACCGTCAATTTCATAAGTTCCCTTATAGCGGGCGCAAGTGAGTTCTGGAAACTTCGTTGTGTTTATACGTAATCCGAACTCATCCGGCTCTCCATCCAGCACCAGATTAGATTTATCCTCGGTTGTCACATTTGGAAACACGACATAACCACTTATATCTTTAAAACCGATTATACGATAACTGGGCTCGGATCGCGCAGTTCCATACTTAGGCCTATATTTGGTTTGCCCATTATCCGTATACTGTTCTGTGCCGTACTCAACTAATTTATCAGCCTCTATTTCTGTAGGTATATTATTGTAAATAACATTAGCCGTTACTTGAGATACACGATTTCTTATTTGGCGAGGAGTGACAATATACTCTGTGTCTGTCTTAGTTATGTCCACCATATTCTGAAAGTCATAAAGGCGAACACAGGTTATTATGCAGTCATTAGCGCTGACAGCGTCGGACTGCCGGCAATGATTATATGTTAAATCATATGTTACATTTAATGTAACATTATAATGATCTTTACCGGTAAGCACAACACATGGTTGGCATGCGTTTAATACATTTCCTATTTTTTCACAATTAACGTTGATTTCTGAGTTTTTACAATACCTTATACTTATCTCAGTATCTGTGCGAATGGCAGTACCATCATAATAACGTTGTGGTTCTGTGTAAGATTCAAGTAACTCACTTTCATCATGTATACTATATATACTTACTGTTGTGTTTTTACCAGCTAATCCGTTAGCAACGTTACTAGAATCGTGTGTAATATTTAACACAGAGTTTGTCATATAAAAAGCGTTAAATTCAATATTTACATGAGTTGCTACAACGCCTCCAAGGTCGCCCCTCCCGTTACTGGTCGGTCCCGATTGGATTACATGACTATAATCAAATGTACAATCACCGCCCTTACCACCTTTTGCGCTATTATAGCTTTTTATATTTATTTTTGAATTTCTTATACTATATGCACCTATCCCTATAACACCAATATTGTAGCGACTATCACCACCTTGCGAACCCGTATATCCGCGTATTGTTACGCCATCTTCGGTGTAGTCCGGTCGTATATCATATCCGTCAGCACCGTCACCTGGTCCACAAAAAGTCATATCAAGTTCTGAGTTTATTAAAACCATGTTTGAATCGGTGTCGAATGTGCCGTCTAAATAAATCGCATGTCCTCCGTTACCGACATATTGATTTCCATCGGTTTTGTTAATAGCACGGCCGCCGCGGCCACTCTTACCCAGTCTGGCGGTAAATGTGCTATTTAATAATATTGCATCGTCGCCAAAATATATACCTTGCACATGCGTTACATATGATGTATTATCATATATATCTGGGGCGAGTTCGTGCAGTTTTTTTACCGCCTTTGATAACTCTAATATTGTAAATCCGTACAAGTCGTCCTCGTCCCATTTATCATTACCCCGTCTGGCATATGCTGTTTCAGCATCTGGGACCATGTCATCCGGAACATCACTGTATATTATATTAAATTTACAGTTTTCCCATACAATGCCGGACGGAAATTCTGCATAATTCAAATAAGAATAAGCATTGTGACCGTAATTTAACATTCGACCATAGTGCACATCAGAATTTTCATTATAACTGAACACGGCATTATGTATAATTAAATTACCGCAATAGCCATGCACAGCATTTGATGTTGCGGTTGAATCACCATACGTTGGTACAAGAAAGGATCTTTCTATTTGATGTCTAAATAAATCTCGCTTTGCTTTCCATTCGGCGGACTCTGTACCATCCTCGTTATATCCAAACGGTAAAACAGGCGTTGTTATCGGATCACCAGATACATATACATGAACTACGGTAAATTGAAAAACAGTGGCATAATAAATATCCATGTTTTCAAATATATTATGAATATTATTATATGGACTTTCCTTTGTACCGTTTCCATTTTTTTCTGCGCCTATTTGTACATAATACACAGATCTGTACGGCTGTAGCGCATTATTTCCGCCTAGCGGCGGTAATTTTTTACCACGCCACCCAAGCCTGAGCAGCGTAGATGTCAATGTGCTTGTTCTATTCGTTTTAAAATCCTGCAGCTGCTGCAGAAACCCGCAATTAGCAGCACCGCGCTTTTGATAATTAAAAAAATTCATGGTCTACAGTACACCCGCTGCCATTAGCACTTGTTCGATCGATATATTTGCCGCATTTAACCACGGTATATCTACAATACCACCAGTATATCTAGTGTCGATTGACACAGTACCGTCATAATCAGTTGGTCGAACCACACCATCTGGTAAATCTTCAGATGAATTACTCAACAAAGAAACAGAGCACTGCTCTTTAAACAGGTTGGTAGCGGTACAGTAAAAGTCATCATACAAAGCGTCATTTTCAATTTTATCTTTGTTGATAGACGCCTTAGTCTTAGTGGCTTTCTCCCCATTATCCGTAGTATGATCCTAAGATACATAAGCACGAGGAGATGTATCACGTTCATACTTGTAGGAGCCACTGTCAATCATCTTTTCAGCACGCATTAACTTACGCTGTCTTAAAGCTCTCTGATAGTCCTGGTACTTCAGAGAAAAGATCATGATTAAACGCTGACCCAGATTGTTCTCTGCAATGGTTCTTTCTTTGTAAAAGACTACATTGTAAAACTCAGCTCTCTTATCATCAGTAATTCTTATCATCAGTAATATTGTTTAAATCAAATTTCTCAATCCGACGATGATCAGTAAAAATCACTGATTTTTAGGCTTAGTTCTATTTTTCTTTTGCAACTGTATTAAGAAAACTCAGAATGAATTTTATGTAAAATCAGATTTACATAAAATTGATAGTTTGTGTCTTTTTCATATGAAGTGGAAAATGAATAACTTGAAAAAGTAATTTTATATTTAATGTGTTTTCTGGTTGTGATATGAGCCATTTGATTTATTCATCTAAGAATAATGGATGGACAAGGGCTGTGTTATCGTCATAACTGGATCGAAATGGTGGTGTTGAATACAGTATGCCCAATCATACAGGGCTGATTTGATATTTTCTATTATTCGTAGGCTGGATGTTTTTATGAGCAGGATTTTTTGCTGATAAGTTGCAAATTGATGCCTGAAAATACACCTTTATAACAGTATTTTGAAAATGCCTGTATATAAAAATCAGCCTGACAGCTTAAGATAATACTGTCAGGCTGTTTTTGATTTAGCGAGTATTACTGATCTCTCTGATCTTCAACTCGACGTGTCTTCTTTTCACATCTTGCCAGTGTGCCCACAGGAGCAATAGCTACGTGAGGTGTTACACCGAGCTTTGATTTTGCAAGTTTTGCAATGGTTCTGGCTGTTTCTGCAAAGTCAACACGACCTTCAGCCTCAGCTGTAATGTGAAGCACATCTTTGTGGGTATCAGCATCTCTTGCAAGAATAATTCTGTACTCACTGCCAACACCGTCAACCATGCCTAGAATGCCTTCAATCTGGCTTGGGAACATATTAACGCCGTGGATTTTGAACATATCATCGCTTCGACCCTGAATAATACCCAGACGAGGATACTTACTGCCGCATGAGCACTCACCCGGAATAATTCTTGAGAGATCGTGGGTTCTAAAGCGTAACAGTGGAGCTCCTTCCTTAACAAGAGTGGTGATTACAATTTCACCTGGCTCACCGTCAGGAACTCTCTTTCCTGTAACAGGATCAATGATTTCTATGTATACAAAATCATCCCAGTAGTGAATACCGTTCTCAGCTTCACAGCTGATACCGATACCAGGACCGTAGATCTCTGTTAAACCGTAGATGTCAAAGAGTTTAATTCCCAGATTCTTTTTGATGGTATTACGCATCTTGTCGCTCCAGCGTTCTGATCCGATAACACCCTTCTTTAAAAAGATCTGATCGCGAATACCGCGACGTGTTATTTCCTCTGACAGAAGTAGGGCATATGATGAGGTTGCACATAAAACAGTTGATTTTAAGTCCATCATCATGGTCAGCTGTTTATCGGTATTGCCAGGTCCCATAGGAATTGCCATTGCACCTAACTTTTCACATCCTGCTTGAAAACCGATACCTGCAGTCCACAGACCGTAGCCTGGAGTGATATGAATTCTGTCTGTCTTAGTAATGCCTGCTGTTTCATAGCAGCGTGCAAACATGGTTGCCCAGTCGTCAACATCCTTTTTTGTATAGGGAATGATCACAGGGCGACCTGTGGTACCGGATGATGAATGAATTCTGACAACCTCGCTGTCATCTACAGCCTGAATTCCCAGTGGGTAGGCAAATCGTAAATCGTCTTTGCATGAAAAAGGAATTCTGTCAAAGTCATCTTGATTTTTACAGCCTGTTATACCCATTTCACGGTATTTTTTGCCATAAAAACTGTCTGTTTTTATAAGTCTTTTAATCTGGCTGTCAACCTGTGACAACTGTTTTTCACTGAGCAGCATATTCTTCACCTACCTTTATTCCTGCAGCAAAGGCTTTCTTGTTGATGTCAACAAACTTTGCTTTTACTTTTTGTTCAATTTCTAAAATCATGGAGTCTTTGCTGATACCTAAAAGACCAGCACCGGATGCCACTCCAAGAATAATGATGTTAAAGAATTTGGATGAACCAAATGGTTTACAAATTTCATCAGCATCTACCACACAGGTTTTAACCTTGTTTGACTTTAAAAACTCAATCATCTTTGTGCCGTCATAACCGGTATCATTTAAAGATTCGGTAATTGGTTTTACTGGATGAGAGTTTACAATCACACTTCCACCAATTTTCAGAAAGTGTAAGTTGCGTACAGCTTCAGCAGGCTCAAAGGCTAAGATTAAGTCAGCCTTACCATCAGGAATTAATGGTGAGAATGCCTTATCACCGATTCTGACATGACTGGTAACTGAACCACCACGCTGTGCCATACCAATAGTTTCAGCTGAATGAACGATATTACCTTCTCTCATAGCAGCTGAGGCTGTAAGTTTTGAGGCTAGAACTGTACCTTGTCCACCTACGCCACATATAAGAATGTCTTTATTCATGTTCTACCTTCTTATCTGTTTTCTCAGCTGTTTTTACTTCACATGTGCATTCATCACCATTACTTGCAACAGCTTTATGAGGACATACCTGAGAGCAGAGCGTGCATCCTGTGCACAGACTCTCATCAATGGTTACCTTACCGTTGTTAATGATGGTAGCAGGACATCCTAACTGCTTGATGCAGATCTTGCAGTCTTTGCACTTTTCAGTCACAGTGCACTTTTTAGTACTCTTTACGATAGAAATACATGGTGACTTAAAGATAATCGCTTTAACGCCTTTGATAGCGGCGCATTCTTTTACAGCTGCAACTGATTCTTTAAGATTTAAAGGATCAGTTTTAACTACCTTTTTAACGCCTATGCCTTTTAGTACAGCTTCAATATCAACTTTGTCCACAAAGTTGCCCATGAGGTTAAAGCCAGTACCTGGGTGAGGCTGATGACCTGTCATGGCAGTAGTAGAGTTATCCAGAATACAGATAATGATATTAGCTTCATTGTAGACGGCGTTGACTACACCTGTAAGACCTGAGGCAAAGAAGGTTGAATCACCGATAAAAGCAAATGAGGTAGCTTCTGGATCAACAAAGTTAAAACCCTGAGCCATAGTGACACCACCGCCCATACACAAGCAGGTGTCAACCATATCTAATGGTTTGGCATTACCTAAGGTATAACAGCCGATATCACCACAGAAGTAAGTCTTCTTTTTGCGCATTGCAACTTTTACAGCATAGAATGCTCCACGGTGTGGACAGCCTGCGCATAATACAGGAGGACGAACTGGCAGTTCAGGAGTCTGTGCAATAAACTTAATCTCTTTGGACTCAATGCCGTAGAACTTATCAAGAATTGAAGATACCTTGAGTACAGATAATTCACCTGAGTGAGGAACATCACCTGTAAGTTTGCCTCTTACGTTGAGCTTTAAGTGATGACGGCCTGCTACTCTTAACAGCTCTTCTTCAAGATAAGGGCTTAACTCTTCAAGACAAATAATTTCATCAAGATTAGATACTGCCTTTAGGATAAAGTCTTCAGGTAAAGGATAGGGGGTTGCAACCTGAATCAAGCATACATCATCATGCTCAATCTGGTATTCTTTAGCATAAGCATAGCTTACACCAGATGCTACGACAGCTTTCTTACAACCATCTTTTTTACCAGTTATGGTATTAAATCTGTAGGAGCTTAGATCTTTTCCATATTGAACATTACGTTCTTCAATTAACGCATGGTTTTTATTTGAGAGCTTTGGGAAAATCACCCATTTACTTGAGTCTTTTACAAAGCCTTCATATGGTTTGACCTTGTAGTTCTCATCAAACTCAATTGATGCATAACCGTGACATACACGAGTAGTAGGACGGAGAATTACAGGAGTATGGTATTTCTCTGACAACTCGAAGGCATCCTGAACCATGCAAAAGGCCTGCTCAGGAGATGCCGGATCAAGTACAGGAATTCTGCAAAATGAAGCAAAGCGTCTAGTGTCCTGCTCTGTCTGAGAGGAGATAGGACCTGGATCGTCAGCAACAGCTATGACCATGCCTCCTTTTACGCCTACATAAGCTAAGCTCATTAGTGGATCAGAGGCTACATTAAGCCCCACCTGTTTCATGGTCACCATTGAGCGCGCACCAGAGTAAGCTGCACTTGTAGCAACTTCCATCGCAGCTTTTTCGTTTACAGACCATTCAAGGTGTACACCGTCATGTGGTGCATGAAAAATTGATTCTATGATCTCGGTTGAGGGAGTTCCAGGATAACCTGCAACTATTTTTACACCTGAGCACAAAGCTCCTGCAGCAATTGCGCTATTGCCCATTACATAATCTTTACGCATGTGTGATTCTTTATATTGTTATTCTTTATAGTATCGTATGTGCTTTCTAGTAATGACATTTAAATACAGTACTTGCTCATTACTTTATGCAGTAATAATAACCTTTTAAAGATAAAAAAACTAAGAACGTGACATCATAGTGACAATGCTTGTTTTTAGTGCACTAAAGGCAAGTAATTTGATGGAGTTTAGGAAAATTGTCATAAATAAAAGCTCTACATGGTGTAGAGCTTGAAAAGCAACTTTTAATTTCTTTGAAAACTTTGTTAGTAGAGCCTATTTAAGATCTCATCATCAATCTTAAAGGTATGTTCAACTGCAGGAAAAGAAGAGTTTTTAACTTCTTTAGCATAGTTATCAAAAGCTTCTTTCATGGTTTTGCCAATCTCAGCAAAGTGCTTTACAAACTTAGGAGAGAAGTCCTGATACATACCTAACATATCCTGATATACAAGAATTTGTCCGTCACACTCTACACCTGCACCGATACCGATGGTTGGAATTGAGAGCTTTTCAGTTACGATAGCAGCTAACTTTGCAGGAACGCATTCAAGTACAATTGCAAAAGCACCAGCCTCTTGTAATGCCAAAGCATCCTCAATTAAGTCTTTGGCAGCTTTTTCAGTCTTGCCCTGAACCTTATGTCCGCCAAAGGTATTTACTGACTGTGGAGTCATACCCAAATGACCGCAGACAGGAATACCAGAGAAAACAATTCTTTTTACAGTAGCAGCAACCGCTCTTCCTCCTTCAAGTTTCACAGCATTAGCTCTGCCTTCTTTTAAAAGACGGCCAGCGTTAATCAAAGCCTGTTCAGCATTTACCTGATAAGACATAAAAGGCATATCTGCGATGATAAGTTTGCTTTTACAACCACGAGCTACGGCTCCCGTAAAAGTTATCATGTCATCGACAGTTACAGATAAAGTATCCTCATAACCTAAAATAACATTGCCAAGTGAGTCTCCTACTAAGATCGCATCTACATTTGATGCATCGATGATTTTGGCTGTTGAGGCATCATAACAGGTAAGACAGGCGATTTTTTGTTTTTCCTGTTTCATCTTGGCAAAGGTAGCAACTGTTACTTTCATTTATTTTTGTCCTCTGAAAAAAGTAAGTTTTTAATCTCGTTATAATCTTTTTGAGGATTTATATTTTTAGAAATCTCATAAAGCTTTTGACTGAGTAACCTGTACAGATCAATGTCATTATCATTAAGACAGTTCATATGCTTTTTTAATGTAATTGCATCATTTCTTAACACAGGTCCTGTAAGAGCATGAGTGACACCTTGTGCGATGATGTTATTAGCATTGTTAATAAAGAGTGGCGTGAGGGCTTTTAAAGCATCATCTTTTGAAAATCCACATTCGCACAATAAGTCCTGTCCCATGGAAAACAGACCTACCACACAGTTACTTACAAGCACAGATGCTAAATGATATTTTGCTTTTAAATCATCAGGGGAGGCATCAGAGCTTAATACCGTGTGTTGAATACCAGTTTCATTAAGAATGAACTTTATTTTTTGAATACCAGTATTAGATCCTTCTAATGTAAAAAAAGCCTTTTGAATGGATTCTATTGAAGTCTCTTTTGAATTAAAAGCAAGCATTGGATGTAAAGACACTGTATCTGTAAGCTCTGAGCTCTTTTTAAATGCCGAGATTGCAGATAAAACACCTGAGCAATGGACTAATAACTTGTCTTTTAAAGCTTCTTTTCCTAATAGATACAATTCTTCATCCACAAAAGAAATGACTGAATCAGGCACAGTGATAAAAATGAAATCTGAATTTTTGACAAGTTCAGCTATAGAGTTTGCGACTTTTGGTATGCAAGCTGTTGCTTGATTGCAGGATATCTTTTTTAGTAAGGAAATAGTTTCGTTTGCAGAGGTTACATGCTTTGAGTAGATAGAGGAGAGAGCAAGTAAATTGATGCCTTTATGCACATAGTATTCATAAAAGAATCTTGAAAGAGAAGAGCCTACTTTTCCAGCACCAATAAAACCAATCATTAACTTATCCTTATATTTGATTTATAGCTATCGATGTAGGAGAAAGATGCTGCATGAAGCAGCATCTATTTTCAATTTAAGAGCTTAGAAATAAAGATTTAATTCAAAAGACTAGTTAGTCTCTTTGAAAGAATCATCTTCAATTCTAAATGAGGTGCTCTGCTCGACAGCACGCTTAATCTCAAGTCTCTGTCTGTCTAGTTCAAGCAGCTTTGATACCATCTTGTCAGCTTCCTCTATAAGGTTCTTAGAGCTCTTATACATAGGAAGCTGTTTTAAGATCTTACTCTGTAGAACTTTAATCTTATCACCTGTAGTCTTCATCTTCAGATAGCGCTGCATGTCGTAAGATTTTAACTGGCAGAAAATTAAGCTTTGAGGATATCTTTCCTCATTTAAGGTTCTAATCACAGCAAAGCACTGACCTGCAATCACATCAGTTCTGTCATCGTTAAAGTAACCTACCTTTCCGATGGTACCTTTAATTGAGAGTACAATGTCACCTTTTCGCAGACGGCTACGCTTTGCACGAGAATCATCTGAGCTTACTCTGATTTCTTTTTGTACATCAGACATCACACCTGTCTGCGGAACATCATTTAAATTTAGCTCATGAACAATTTCAGTGTTCTTTACTACATCAGGATCTGCTGCTGAGCATACCTGAGCGCGATAAATCTGAGCGATGTTCTCAAGCTTTAACTCACCCTTTTCAATGTAGTCTATACTCTCTTCATGCTCAGGACCTGCAACATAGCAGCTAGGATCAAATAAGCACTGATCATCATTTAATTTCATGGCGTCTAAGAAAACGCTATGACCGGTCTTTTCACCTGCTAAAACTTCTTTTAATTCTGTAGCAGCGTTCTCATTTAGAACATTATGCTGTCTGTCTGAGAGTACTGAATCAAGACAGTCTTTCCCTGATAAATCTAAGAAACTTACCTCGCCATATATAGATGTAGTATCAAATACCATTGCACACATAGGGAATGGTACCTGTCTTGTAAAAAACTTAGGCAGATTTACAACGGCCTTTAAGTGACCTTCGTTAATAATTCTCTTTCTAAAGGTAGTAGCCTCTGACTGGCTTAAATAGGTAACAGAATTGTGTACAAACATTACGAAGCGTCCTTTTACAGATTTGCTCAAAGCCTGGTAATGATTTACAGCACGATTGAACCACTCAGCAATACCCTGAGGATAGATGTTTAAGAAAGAGAATCCACCAGAAAAACTCTTATCCTCTAAAGCAGGGAAAGTAGTTGCAGTAATAGGATTAGTTAAATTGTAAACTAATGATCTGCATAGTTTTTCAGCATAAGAATCTAAGCTAAAGTGGAATCTTTTTTCTTTGTCTGCTACTTTGAAAACATCAACTTTGCAGTTGTTTTCAAACTGAAGAGCATATTCAGCATATGGGTTGTAGTTGTCTAAAACCATTACAGAGCGGCTCTTGGCATTGCTATCTTCTGTAATACCGCCTGCAACATATGAAGTAAAAACGCCAGTTAAGCGGGACTCGATAAAGAACTCAGCATGCTCTTTTAAAAGTTCAGCCTGTAATTCTGTAAAGAAATTAACTCTCTTTAAGTTGTCATTAAACATCTCAAAGCGCTGTGTATATAATTGGAAGAACTGGCTTTTGAGCAACTGATAGGTAGGCTCATCCATGTGGTTCTTATCAATATATTTAGTTATATAAGTTGCGGCATCTTTTAGTTCATCCGGTGAGTATTTATAGCCGTACTCTTTTTGAAGACAAAACAGCAAATCTTCCCTAATTGAACAGCTGTTTGCAAGTTTTGTAGAATCTGTTCTAGCTAAGTAGAAAAGGGTTGCAAGAGAAATTAGACAAGAGTTGTAATTATACCATTTCTCGCCTAAAGCACTTAAAGATTTAAACTTATCTGATTGTTCCATATTTAGATATATATGTTATATGTGTTAGATGATAATAGCATTCACGAAGACAGAACAGTTGTGATAAACATTCTTCGCAAAATTAGTAAAACTGTTAGTAATTCTAACAGAATAATAGAGTATAAAGATATAAGTACTTAAAAAATTAAGTATTAACTATGTGTAATGATTTTACTATTTTATGAATTTTAGTGTTTTTGCATTCCTATAACAGGCTTTTATGCAGATATTGTGCAAAACACAGCTGTCACTACTAGGGATTTAAATTCACTTTTATTGTGAGAATTACAATCTTTTTTACTCATTCTTTAAAATTGGTAAAATAGAGACAGTTTTAATTAGAAGGTAAGAGAGTAAATGAGAGATCTGCTACAGTGCCGTGATGATATCGATAGAATCGATTCACAAATTTTAAAGTTATTACAAGAACGAATGGATGTTGCTACTGATATAGCCAGTTACAAGTTAGCTCATAATCAGAGCATTACTGACAGCGTTCGTGAGCATTCAAAGTTACAGACTTTAAGAAATAAGGCTAAAGAGTTAGGTCTACCTCCATCTTACATATCAGATGTCTATAAGCTTATCATTCGCCATACCTGTTCTGTTGAGCAAGAATATATCGTAGCTAAAGCAAACGAAAGTTCTATCGACAGAGATACATCGGTTGCTTTCTTGGGCACAAAAGGTAGCTACTCACATGTAGCAACCTGCAGATATTTTGAAGGTTTCAAAGGCAAGATTGATGCTCATGGTTGTGGTTCTTTTTCTGAGATTGCCGGTTTAGTAGAAACAGGTAAATGCGAGTTTGGTGTTCTCCCAATTGAGAATTCAAGCTCAGGCTCAATAAATGATGTTTTAGATGTAATGCAAACTACTAAAGCTTCAATTGTGGGTGAAATCTTTGTACCAATCGATCATGCTGTCTTAGGTGTTGAGAATATTGATTTAAGTAAGATCACCGACTTATATTCACATCCACAGCCTGTAACTCAATGCTCTCACTGGATTAAAGATTTACTGCCTCATGTAAATATTCACTACACCAAGGCTACCACAGAGGCTATGGAAATTGTCTCAAAGTTGAAAGATCCTGCTCATGTAGCCATCGGCAGTCATATGGCAGCTTCCTTTTATAACTTAGTACCAATTGTCGACAACATTGCCAATAATATTCATAATTTCACTCGTTTTATTGTGATTTCCATGACTCCTATTGCAGTACCACAGTCAATCAGTGCTAAGACTTCTATCTCATTTAGTGTTCAGAAGTATCAGCCAGGTTCTTTAATTTCAGTGCTCTCTGAGTTCTCAAAGAGAAACATTAACATGACTAAGTTAATTTCTCGCCCAAAGATTGAATCTTCTCGTGAAACTTGGGAAGAGATCTTCTTTACTGATTTAGAGGGCAATATTGATGCTCCTGTAATGCAGGATATCTTAGAAGAAATTAAGCCTTTTACTAATTCATTAAAGGTTTTAGGTTGCTATCCTAACAGTGAAGTAAAGTAAGACTTTACGGCAAGTTTATAATTGCTAAGTTAGTAAAAGTTAAGTTTGTAATAAAGTCAAAAGAAAACTCTCAGTGTGAAGCTCATTCTGAGAGTTTTTACTATGTTATTCATGAGGTTTTAGATTAGAGAGATTTATTTAGTTAATCTCTGTTTAAATAATCACTTGTTTAAACAAGCTCTTTTTTCCAAAGACCATGTAAGTTGCAGTAAGCATAAGCACATACTGCTTTGTCATCATCAGCTAGAGCAAAGACAGCCTCAGCAGCTTCATAGTCAGACTCAAGATATTTAATCTGTAAGCCTTGAACGGTCTCTAAGGCAATAAACTCGATATAGTGGTTTTCTACCATAGGATGTGGAACAGAGCCTACTTTTACCGTTACCTTATCGCCTTCTATGGTAACTGCAGGGACGTGCTTTTCTACAGCTGCATCAACTTCACCCGGAATTAACTCCTTCATGGGGTTGCCACAGCAGACTACATTAACAGAAGAGTCCTTTAGTTTGGTAATGATATTACCGCAGGTTTCGCATTTATAAAATTTAACTGTCATTTGCATGTGTCCTATATTTAGTGATTTATAAAAAACTTCAGCTTTTAATCAAGCTTTGTTAATACTTAATACAAAAATTTGTGTTCTAAAAATTAGATGTTCTAAAAAGGTAACCAACTTTAAGTAAGCGTTTTTTTAGTTTAGTAATAGAACCTTTTATAACTTAAGTATAAAGGAAAATATTCAGAAAATACACTATTAGTAATAATTACTAATAAGAAAAATTTAAGATAATTTGACTAGATCACAGAAATTTAAGGCCTTTTTGAGCTTGTTGCTAATATATTTATCAACTGACCATTTTTAGCAGAAAATAGTGTGAACTGTAGCAAGATCGGAAAGAAGGTTTAGTCTAGACTATTGATATTAAAAAATCAGCCTGTGAGCTTTCGTTTACAGGCTGTTAACTTTGGTTAGTTCTGTTTTTAAATTTTATCTTTCAGTTCTGTTCCAAAAACGGCATTTGCTGAACAGATCCATCTTCTCATCATAGAAAGAGGTGTTCACATCAAGAATACCTAACAGGCTGTGGAAGAAGTTGTCCTGAGAGAACCTCTGGCTCATTGCTTTATTGTTCAGGCAGTTTAAGTCCATATGATGATCTTCAACAAAAGAGTTTGCAAACCAGGTCATCATTGGAACTTCCTTCTGGTAATCAGGAGCAATTGCATATGGGGATCCGTGCAAGAACAGACCATTCTCACCTAAGGATTCACCATGGTCAGAAATGTAGAACATAGCTGTACCGAAGTCTTTTTCATATGGTTTTAACTCATCTACTACCTTACTTAAGATGTAGTCAGTGTAGTAAAGAGTATTGTCATATGAGTTTACAATCTGCTCTACTGAGCAGTTTTCAATATCACTTCTTTCGCAACTAGGCTTGAATACTTTCTTATCATCAGGAAGTCTTTGGAAATAAGTAGGACCATGGCTTCCGATTAAGTGCAAGAAGATCACGGTGCTCTTTTTGTTTTTAGCTGCTTTTGCTACACGGGTATGCAGACGCTTTAAGAGAACCTCATCATAGCAAGAATCAGAGGAGCACAACCCTTTGAACTCAGGATCTGATGGTAATAGATCCTCATTAGGTATTCTGTCACAAACACCTTTACAACCGCCATCATTGTCGTACCATGCTACGTCATAGCCTGCGTATTTTACGACATCAACTAATGAACTTGAGTTCTTAGCCTTAGTTTCATCATAGTTAGTTCGCTTCATATTAGAGAACATGCAAGGCACAGAAACGGCTGTTGCGGTACCACAGCTTTGTACAGGTGAGAATTTAGTAAAGTTATCTAGATTCTCTGTAAATGGGGTGGTGTTTCTCTCATAACCGTTATGTTTGAAGTTTTGAGCGCGAGCAGTTTCACCTAAAACTACTACAAAGATCTCAGGTCTTTCCTCTGGATTATCGATAATTGAATCGCCAGCTAATTTCTTAAATTCAACCTTGGTTGGGAAATAGGTATCTTTTAGTGCTTTATAACCAAACCATACAAAGTTATAAGGAGAGATTTCCTTTCTTAAAATTGGATTGTTTCTGCCAATTGAGGCATAGTTCTGATAATAAGCACTACCAATGACAACAATAGTTAAAAGCGCAACAGCAAAAATTAGAACTCTGCCTAAGAAGGCTTTTAAGATAGTCTTAGGCCATCTGATTTTTACAATCCATAAAATTAAGGCAGGGATCACGCCAAAGACAACTGCATTAAAAATTGACTCAAATGAAATGTATGATTTTGCTTCTCCTGTATGGGTTTGCAGAAGATTTATCATCATGTCATAGTCAAAAATGGTTCCATATCTGTAGGCAAAATGACCGGTGATAGCTCCGGCTATGATTAGAATACCTAATGCTACTTTAAAGACATATTTAAATAAGAAGCATAAAAAGATAATTGATAGTGCCGAAAACAACACTAAAGGCGGTGTGAGCGATAATATAAATGAAACATTATCAGAGTCGTCTAAGATTCTGTAAAAGTGACTTAATATCTGTACATTTAATACAGTTGCATAATAGATAGTAACAGCATAGAAAACTACATACCAAGGCAAGGTAAGGTTACGTAGTTTTGTAAAAATTGCTTTTAAGTTGAAATTTGCAAGTGTTGGTATAAATTTTTTTATAGTATTCATTTTTATCAAATTTTGTTTAAAAAATTTCTTACTTTTAAGAAAACAATTGTTTGAAGTTAAAGAAATATGTAGTTTGAATAAGCTTTAAAACAGATCGAGTCCTTTGATTAAAATTCACAGAAATAAAAAAGAAAAGCGGTTTAAAGTCGCTTTTTATTCATAAACAACGCTTTTAGACAAGAGATTTATAAAAAGGTTTAATCTTTTGTGTTAAGTTTGTGTTAAGTACACTAATTTGAGCCAATCTCAGTCAGGTTATATGCTTAAAAGCTGTTTATTAACAGCAATTCGTTGCTTCTTTTCACTGACACGTCTTAATTACTCTTAAAACCTGCTCTATTTAGATGAAAATTCTCATGCAATTTTGTGCAACGAGTCTTAAATCCGAGCTTTTAAAAAGACCATTTTGCCAGCTTCTTTCTAATTCCTTGATTTTTAGTAATTTTAAACTTTAGGTAAAAGCACCATGTTTGAAATGTGAGGCTAAATCTTCATAAAATGAAAACAACATAGAACTAGGGAAAAAGGCGTGATGATGTACGTCATCACATAAATCATCTTACAGAGATAACAGATTAAAATTATAAGAATGAGTGCAACAAACATAATAAATGGAAAATTAAGACAAAGATGAGACCTACGTATGTTTGACCTCTAGGAGGGCTTTATGAAAAAGTTATCTATACTGATATTTGCTCTATCAGAACTCTATCCTTGTGTGGTCTATGCTTCTTCTAATGATGAAATAAGATCTATTGTAAAACCATGCATTGATAAGATTGTGTCCTCTGTAGAAGGTTCTGGTGACGGTTTTACAGATGATGATCTCATAAAGTGTGCCTCAGATCTTACACGTCAAAACAATAAAATCAGTATCTCAAAAGCTATCGCTATAGTAGGCTTTTATGCTGGTGAAGCCTATAAGCCACTTGATGATACTAGTATCAATAGTAAAGGAACATACTCAGGTAATAGTGAAACTCCTAGAACATAAGCTCCAACTCAAGTTGATGCGTCTGACGTCAACATGAGTGTAGCTCTTAACAGTAAGAGCTCACCTGTAATGAGTGAAAAAGACGACAGTAAAGATGTTGTAGTAGGAAGTTCTCCTGTTACAGATACAGCTCCTGTAGCAAAGGCTGTAGTAGTTTCCGCAGACAGGATCATGACTGACTATGAGCTAAATGAAGAAAAAGCTGATGATGTCTATAAAGACAGACGTCTGTGCATTAAAGGAAAGATCGGTAAGATTTCTGTTTTAGGTGACGAACCTTTTGTTGAAATGTCAGCTGACAGTTATGGCTTACGCAATGTTAAATTTACACTTGATAAGGGCAGGGTTAATGTTTTAGATAGCTTGCAAGTAGGCGATATTAAGGTAATTGAAGGTACTGTTGTAGGCTATACACTCTTTAAGGTATCGGTAACCGATCCTGTGCTGATAACTTAATTGTATGACAAAGAAAAAAGAGAGACTAAGGCTCTCTTTTTGTCGATTTGTATCTTAAAGGAGAAGATTAGTTATCTCTCTTTGATAATAACTTTAAGATCTCAACATATAACCAGCAAATGGTTACTAATAATGAGAATGCATTGTAGTACTCAAAGTACTTTGGTAGACCTTCATCTACGCTTACCTGAATGTTCTCGAAGTCTAAAACTAAGCTGAATGCTGCAACGGTGCAAACTACTAATGAAACGATGATTGAGATTGGTCCTGTCTGAGGAATTAAGTTAGCGCCAAATAGTGAGAAAATCATGTTTGCAATGTAAAGAACGCAGATACCGCCAATAGCACCAGTGATGATTGAACGAAAACGCTGTGTTGGCACAATGATCTTAAACTTCCATAAAGCAAGCATAGTCATAACTACTACAAATGTAGACATCACAGCAGTTGAGACAATACCGGGGTACTGGATTTCAAAAATACCTGATAAAGAGCCTAAAGCACCACCTTCTAAAACAGCATAGATTGGAGCTGTGATAGGTGCGGCTGTTGGCTTGAAGATGGTTACTAAAGCTACAATAAAGCCTAGAATTACAGAACCTAACATTAAACCATTAGGTACCTGACCTGTGGTATAGACAGAGTTTATGGTGTAATTCATTGCAAAGTAGCCAATGATCAAGGTTAGTGCTACTAACACAATTGATTTGGTTGTAGTACCAGAAATGGTTGCACCAGCTTCAGTTCCACCGAAGTTGTATACACCTGCATTTTTTCTGATGACAGAGATGGCAGGATTTGATGATTGCATTTGAGTCTCCTTAAAAAAAGCATAATCTGCATAAATTTTGTTATTCTTACAGATCATAGACAGTAATGCATGAATTCTTGGTATTTATTTCACACATTCTAGATGTCATTATACAATACAACACTATTCTTATATGAAACTTAGTGATGATATATATTATTACCTGATACAAATAACTGTTTTGGAGCAGACATGGCTAATTGGAAAGATATCATTGGACCTTTAAAAAACACTGAAACCTTTAAACATGCTTATGCTTTTCAAAAGGCAAGAAGGGATCAGGGAGTTACTGTATTTCCTCCTCAAAAGGATATCTTTAATGCTTTTGCTTATACTCCCTTTGATAAGTTAAAAGTAGTTATCTTAGGGCAGGATCCTTACCAGACTCCTGGCTTTGCCATGGGCCTGTCTTTTTCTGTAAATGTAGGTATTGAAATACCACGTTCCTTACAGAACATTTATAAAGAATTAAGTACTGACATTCCCGGCTTTCAAGCTCCAGATCATGGCAATTTAATTCCATGGGCAAGACAGGGCGTGCTTTTATTAAACTCTGTGTTAACAGTTGATTGTGGAGAGTCTAATTCTCATCAGCATCAGGGATGGGAAGATTTTACTGATGGTGTCATCAGAGCCATTAACGACAGATGTGAGAACATCGTCTTCATGTTGTGGGGAAAACCTGCTCAACAAAAAGGTTCGCAAATTGATCAATTTAAACATTGCGTATTGCGAGCAGCTCATCCAAGTCCTCTGTCTGCAAGTCGTGGTTTCTTTGGATGCCACCATTTTTCTGCAGCAAATAATTATCTAATAGCTCATCATAAAAAGCCTATTGACTGGCAACTACCTTTACATTTAGAAGGTACTGAAGAGCTTTAGTATCTGATTACTTTGGTTATTTTTAAATACAATTGTTTAATACATTAGATGTAATATATACAAAGTTATAGGTATTAGGGATAAATGTAAAAAAATATGTAAACGATTACAATGAGTTTAAATATTATTTTTAAAATGTGATTTAAGCCTAATTATGTACCGCAAACAGAAAATGTGATGAATATCTCATTTTAGCTAGGGTGATTTTGCTATTATGACGTTGCTATGTAGTTTAGATGGTTTTCATTCCCCAAATGAACCATTAAGATGATAGCTTTCATAAAGGTGAATTGACAGCTGTGTGCACTTTTTTTCGCACACAGCCTTATTTTCAAAAATTCCTTCCTAAAAATAATTCCTTGATTTAATTGAATAATATAGTGAACATTTGGTAAGTGGGATGTTTTGCTATCTTTATGTATTTGTTTAATACATTGTTAATAATTTTTTGATGTTTTTCGCAACATTTAAAATGCCATTCTTTGAATAAAGCTTCTGACAGTTGTGTGTGTAAATTGATCTATTTGCGATTAAATTTTGTAATGTTGTGTTGACGATAACCGGATCTTTTAAGTCTTCAACCTTTAGACATTCACCTAAGTTGTACTCTTTAATGAATGAGCAAACACCTTTTTGGTTGTCAGCTATCTCTACAACTATTGAGGGAATGCCTGCTACGTTACGCTCTGTGTTCATACCACCTGCAGCACCTATTGCAAGATCGATATTTGAAAAGAGGCCCGGCATATCAGCGCAATGTCTTTGCACTGTGACGTTATCAAGTGTAGAGAGTAAGTCTTTAATTTTGTCATGATCTGGATTAGACATCCCTGAGAGAAAGGTAAATTCATAATTCTGATTTAAATTACCATTTTTAATACCTACTGCAGTATTGAGACAGGCATGGGCCGGATCTGAGCCCCCAAAGTTAACTAAAACTCTAGGTAGACCAGTTTTGGATACTGTGTGGGGGAGTTTTGAAAAAGCTTCTTTTACATAGTTGTAGTCATGACCTACGCAGAGAATACAATCGTTGTTAACTAATGACTGGTATTCTTTATCCTGTCTTAGTACCCAGGAATCAAAGAGCATATGACATTGATGTTTTCTGTTAACTAAATCGTCAATTACAACAACTTTTGTATAAGGGTAGAGTTGTTCTTCAAAGCTTGCATCTAAATAGTAATGATCAACGATGCAAAGTGCAGGATGAAGTGCTAATACAGATGATGCGAGTTTATCTTTAGAAGTTACGGTAATTTCAGAAAACTCTGTGCAAAGAGGTAGCAAAGCTTCAGATAGGGAGTCACCTACAAGCGCAAGGTTATAATCTTTAAAGTAATTTAAGATTGTTTTTACTCTCATTAAGTGACCAGTGCCAATGATTTCATCAGCTTTTAATACAGCCACGATGGTAGGTTTTTCATTAGTCATTTTTAATTAACTTAAAGACATAAGCTCAATCAAGCTTAAGTTCTTCTACAGCTTTTGCCATAGCACAGGCATAATCCCAATCCTCAGGAGTATCAATATCGATGACACGATGACGAGGCATTGCATAGCCAATAGACTGATAGTCTTTAGCATACTCAAAACATGATTTGTCATAAAAATAGAATAAACCACAGTCCTGATAACACTTTTGCAGATCCTGAGATCTCATAGGTGCAAATTTAGGCTCACGGTATGACAAGTTACCATTGTCATCTTTGACAAAAGCTCTTTGAATAGGGAAAGGAAATTCACAGATACTGATAACAGATTTTGCATGAGCATTTTGCATGAGGTTGTAGGCTTCTTGTAAATGTTTTGCTTTTAAAAGGGGCGCTGTTGCATAAATACAGCAGACAGTATCTAAAGATGAAAAGGAGTCTTTTAGTTTTTGATAAGCATCTTTGACAACTGCAAAGGTACCTGTAAAGTCATCAGCCAGAGATTTATCTCTTAAAAAAGGAACTTCTGCTCCAAAAGATTTAGCAACTGAAGCTATTTTTTCATCATCGGTTGAAACTACGACTTTATCAAAAAGTTTACTTTCTAAGGCAGCCTTGATTGAATAACTGATGAGAGGTGCTCCATTGAACGCTTTAATGTTTTTTAAAGGAATTCTTTTAGAACCGCCACGAGCAGGAATAACTGCAATTTTACTCATAAAAACATACCTGTGAACTTACATACAAAGAGTTTACTCATTAAGGTTGTCTACAACGCTTTGAAGAGTGGCTGCTACCATCTGCATATCAAGTTTCTTTAAATTAGGATATAAAGGAATTGATAGAGTATGTTTAAAGAAATACTCAGCACCATCTAAGAGAGGGTAGTCTTTTAGTTTCTTGTAGTAAGGATGATCATAAATTGGTAAGTAATGGATTTGAACACCGATACCACGTGATCTTAAAGTTTTATAGACAGTATCTCTAAAATCTCCTTTAATACCTACCTGATAGAGATGCCAAGAACTTATTGATTCAGGAGTATCAGCTACAGGCAAGGTCAAATTCTCACTGTCACCTAAAAGCTCTTGATAGTCATGAGCAATTTCACGGCGTTTTCTTAAGAGTTCATCAACTTTAGCTAATTGTGAAATACCTAATGCTGCCTGCAAATCTGACAGACGGTAGTTAAAGCCCAAATCCTGCATTTCATAATAGTAAGCTGGCATATCTTTGTTCTCAAGAGCATCAAGATTATGCTCAATACCATGGGTTGAGAATTTGCGCATGAGCTTATACAAATTTTCATTATTGGTAAGGCACATGCCTCCTTCTGCTGTTGTAATGATTTTTACAGGATGGAAACTTAGGACAGTAATATCAGAGAACTTACAGGAGCCTATCATAGTGTCATGATAAATCGCACCAAAAGCATGAGCTGCGTCTTCGATTAAATAAAAGCCGTATTTAGCTTTTAGCTTAGCTATTCTTTCAAGATCAACAGCTCTACCTGAAAGGTGAACTGCAACCACAACCTTTGGTAATCTATGTTCTTTGTCAGCATCAATGAGCATCTGTTCTAAGCTATCAACATCAAGGTTACCTGTAAATTTATCAACATCGATAAAGTCAACATCAGCTCCCTGATAACGGGCGCAGTTAGATGAGGCTACAAAGCTAATTGCACTTACAAAGACTCTGTCGCCTTTAGATACACCTAAAGCAATCATGGCAAGGTGCAAAGCTGAAGTACAAGAATTAACACCTACAGCAAAGTTGGCACCTGTATAGGTACAAACTTTGTCTTCAAATTCGGTGATTTTAGGACCGCATGTGAGAAATGGAGAAGTAAGAACATCTCTTACAGCCTCCAGATCATCATATTCAATTGTCTGAGTGCTGTAAGGTATCATTTACTTTTCCTGTTTTTGTAAAAAGTCTCTAATTTCTTCTACATTTAAGAAGTTAGGATTATTTTTTGAATTGTACTCAAAGCCAAGTTCTACAGGCTTTCCCTGTTCACCTAGCATGGTAGTTTTATAGCAATCAGATGATCTGCTATTAAATGTAATTGAAGGACGAATGATAAAGAAGTCGTTAAACTCAATCACATGCATTGAATCATCTTTAGGACACATAAGTTCATGGATCTTTTCGCCTGGACGGATGCCTACTTCTTTTTGTGGAAGATTAGGAGCGATAGCTGTAGCTAAATCTACAATATTAATTGAAGGGATCTTAGGCACAAAAACTTCGCCACCGTGCATTCTGACTAAGGTCTTTAATACGAAGTTAACCCCCTGCTCTAATGAGATCCAGAAGCGAGTCATTTTCATATCAGTGATAGGTATGAACTCTGCTTTTTCAGCAAGTAGTTTCTTAAAGAAAGGTACTACAGAGCCACGAGATCCTGAAACATTACCGTAACGAACCACAGCAAATCTGGTTCTACCTAAACCTACTAAGTTATTTGCAGCTGTAAATAATTTATCAGAGCAAAGCTTGGTTGCACCATAAAGGTTGATTGGATTAGCAGCTTTATCTGTTGAAAGAGCAACTACTTTTTCAATGTCATTAGACATAGCAGCTTCAATAACATTTTCAGCACCGTTGATATTGGTCTTAATACATTCCATTGGATTGTATTCGGCAGCTGGTACCTGTTTGATGGCTGCTGCATGAATCACAATGTCCACTCCCTTCATTGCAAGATTTAATCTTGTCAGATCACGAACATCACCGATGAAATAGCGCATCTTGCTGGAATATTTAGCAAGTCTTTGTTGCATTTCATACTGTTTTAATTCGTCTCTAGAATAGACAATAACCTTTTTTACAGGGTACTCATCTAAGACAGTTTTGATGAATTTGTTACCAAAAGAGCCAGTACCACCAGTAACTAGAATTGTTTTATCTTTTAATAATTCTGAAATTGACTGCTTAATATCCATGACCAATCCTTAGTTTGAGGCTACGATGCCATATTTTTTCATTTTTTCAACTAAAGTTGTGCGACGTAAGCCTAATATTTCAGAAGCTTTTGCAACAACACCGTTACTTTGTCCTAAAGCCTGCTTAATCATATTGATTTCAATGTTTGAAACCATATCCTTGAGGTTGATGCCATCAGGAGACAGTGTCGGCATAAAGGCCTGAGCCATATCGTTCTCACCTTCGATGACAGGAAGAGGCGGAAGATCAATAGGCTTGCTGTCGGCTTCCTCAACATCAAAATCATCTTGAACCTCGTCACCTGGCAGAGGAACGGAGAAACTGTCAAGAAGTGCCATACGCTCGGCGTAGGGATCGTCTTCGAGCTTGCCACCTCTGTAGGATACAGGCAGATCATCAACATCCACAATTTCGTTTGGATGTAAGATTAGTAATCTTTCAACTAAGTTAGATAACTCTCTAACATTGCCAGGCCATGGGCAAGACATAAGCTGTAACATAGCTCTTTGAGTAAATCTGATTGAAGCTTTCTGCTCTTTACCATGACGATTTACTAGCTCTTGAACTAATAGAGGAATATCGTCAGTTCTGTCACGCAGTGGAGGTGTATCAATTGGGAAGACATTAAGTCTGTAGTAAAGATCCTGTCTGAAGGTCTTTTCAGCGACCATCTTTTCTAGATTCTGATGGGTTGCAGCAATTACTCTTACATCAGCTTTAATTGGTTTGTTTGAACCTACTCTTTCAAATTGTCTTTCTTGAAGTACACGCAGTAACTTTACCTGCATCTGTAAAGGCATATCACCGATTTCATCTAGGAAGATGGTACCGCCTTCAGCTAATTCAAAACGACCTTCATGAGCACTGATGGCACCAGTAAAGGCACCTTTTTCATGACCGAATAATTCTGACTCTAGTAATTCACCTGGGATAGCACCGCAGTTTACAGGAACGAATGCTTTATTTTTACGGTTAGATAACTCATGAATTGCACGAGCTACCACCTCTTTACCAGTACCTGATTCACCTAAGATAAGTACTGAGGCATCAGTAGATGCTACCTGCTCAATTAAGCGGCGAACATTAGTAATTGCTTTGCCTTGACCCACTAACATCTTGATGAGGGCTGCAGCACCGTCACCTGATTTTCTGGAATATCTGCGCATGGTCCTGAAGGACTGGCAGTAGTGAAGCAGAGAGATGATCTCATCATAGTTGGGATCATTGCTTATGGTTCCCATAAGGTTTGCGCATGAGCTCAAATCCTCACTGCACTTTGAGGTGCATAAAAGAAAGGCTGTATCCTTATGTTCCTTTAACAGCTTTCTGCAGTCTAGAGAGTCGACGTCCCCGAGTACGCAGTAGTCAACATTTGCATCCTCAGCCTCAAAGTATGACAGGCAGTCGGCAGCATCGCCACTCTGGCAGACCAAACCTAAAAATGAGAATATGGTTTCGAGCGACTGGCGCTTTTGGCTGTCTTTTTCGAGGATCAGGAGGTTTCCAGAAAATTTCATAATTACACCGAATGAAACATCTTATTTATACAAAAGCAGTTTTCCCTGCTCTTATAGTGATACTGATTTTTATTATTAAATATAATTACTGATATCATACTACATACAGAGGATATCGACAAAAATTTGACAATATTTAGTGCTATTTTGGGGATCATTGAAATATATTTGTGATCCGTATTGTGATTTTATTTATACATCCACAAAAAAAGAGTATATATTTCGGACTGTTGCATAATTGCGGATAATTTATTTTGCAAAATTTTTTCAGACTGAATCAGTTTATTCCACCGTCAAAAAATTGAAAAAAACACCTCCCTGACTTCACAAAAAGTTCACTCCTCCCTATCAGCTTTTATTTTGACAAATCATCAGGTAAATGCTGTGTCAGAATGGTATTTATGATTGAATACTGCCCGTTTTGAATGTCTTTTTACTGCCTGTTACTATTAATTTTTACAAAATAATAGGATTGTGTTAAAAATTAAGTGGGATACTGAAAGAAAAATATTTTTATAATACTAAAATGCTAAATGCTGACAGTAAATAATATGTACTGATACTTACTGAAGTATCAGTGCATATATTCGTTTAATGTCCAGAATAATGTTACAAAATTTTTATCTCTTTTAAGTATGTGTATGCTAAGTACACATCTGGAGGCCTGACATAAAATGGCAAAACTCAAAAATCTGATAGCATCATCTCTTATCCTTCTATCCTCTGTATCCTTCGCTGCAGAACAGAATCTTGAATATCTTCCAACTGCTGCGCAGTGGGCAGAGCACACATCAGTTCTTGCAAAATACTGGATGCATCCTGATGCACAGGGTGTGCCTCTTGGTAATTTCCCTACCTGGAGATGTGATGACGGTACTTTGCGCAATCAGAAAAGCTGCAAAGGGGAAGGCAGTTTAGGAAACATGCTGGAGCTTTCAGGTATTGATTTTGTGAGAATGCAGGCCAGACAGACCTTTGCCTACGGTGTTCTCTTCAACCTTACAGGTGATGAACAGGCTTTAAAACTGCACAAAGCCGGTGTGGATTTTCTTCTCAAGAATGCACGTGATCCTGAAGGCGGATTCTACTCTCTCATGAAACAAGGCAAGCCTTTAACTGCTGATGACCATGCTCTTCCTGTAAAGAGACTTCAGAGAACCTCTCAGGATCTGAGCTATGCACTCGTGGGTCTTGCCATGAACGCCTATCTTACCCATGATCCTGAGGTGATTAAGGTTATCATGGATTCAGAAAAGTATATTTATGACACCTATTTTGATGAAAAGGCAGATCTTATGAGATGGTGTCTTGAGGATTCAAAATCAGACAAAACCACTCAGAAGGAGCTTGTGGCTCTTTTAGATCAGATAAATGCCTATATGGTTCTGACATTAAGACTGATCCCTCAGGATGATAAAAAGGCCTTTGTAGCTGATCTTGATAAAACCGTTGACAGCATCAACAACCATTTCTATAACAAAGACAGAAACCGCTTCTTCGGCTGTATTGACAACAAGTCATGTTTTGATCTCAAAAAGGGACGCCATCTTGACAACGGTCACACCGTCAAGGCTTTCTGGATGGAATACCTTGTAGCCTGCATGACCGGTAATGAAAAGCTTAAAGAGTTTGCAAAACACGGTATGCTCACAACCTTACAGAGTGCCCAAACAGATGAACACACAAACTGGTATGGCGATCTTCTAAAGAAGGATGCCTCCTGGTGGGAGTATGCTGAACTTGATCAGTCAGCTCTGACACTTGCTCTTACAGGTGACTATGAGCTGCAAGATACTCTAAGACCATGGGTGAATGATTATGTTGACAGACAGTACGGTGAGTTAAATCACTTCGGTCTAAAAACCTTCTTCTGGAGAAACGGTTTCCATTCTACCGAGCATGCTCTTATCGGTACAATTCTGTCCAACGCCATCAGAGCAAATGCCTGCTCTGATGACAAATGTCGCGCTGAAAACAGGGTAAAGCTCTACTTTGCTCCTGTAAACAGTGATGATACCATCTTTACTCCATACCTTTATTCAGGAAAGATTGTTTCTGTAAAGGACAGGGAGAACGTAAAGGAAGTTACCTTTGAGAATATTGCTCTTCCAGTAAAGGCATACTGAGTTATCGGCTAAATTTTTCTAAGGTAGCAACATTGAGCGGCAGCCAGTAAGGCTGCCGCTTTTACTTTCAGGGGGCAGGAGCTTTTACCCTGAATAACGCAAAAGAGAGTTTTTAATGAGGTTTAGAAAACTTTTTTGTGACTGTTTTTGAGAACATAGTGTGTTCTGGAATATTCGGGCATAAAGGATAGACTCTGCGCTAGAGAAAACTGACTGAAAATAAGGTTCAGCCTGTTGACGGAGAGAATGTGTATGGCTGTCAGCCTTAAAGCAGTTTGTGCAGAAAAGTCCAAGTAACTGATTTTCTCTGGTGCCGTTAGTGTGTCAGGCTAATTTACAACCACATAATTTAAATGCAACCTGGCCTCATCTAGAAGTTTCTGGGCTTTGGTAATATCATTTATCGAGATCTTCTCAGAAAAATATCCGCCTATGCTTATACTGAGCTTTACAGCAGGATGCTGAGGAATAACCGTTCTCTGTATTTCAGATCTGATTTCCTCAAGTTTTCCTTTTAATACAGGCTGTTTCATGCCGTAGAAGAATATCAGGAACTTCTCGCCTTCAAGATAAATAACCGAATCGGTTTTTCTGACACATTTCTGTATGGTGATTCCAAGTGTCTTTAATGCAGCCTCTGTAACCATAGGTCCATAGGTTTCCCTGATCTGCCTGTACAGATCTAGATCAATTCTGGCAATGGCTGTGGCTTTCTGCAGGGCCTGTTTCTGATCGTCATAATAGCGGCGGTTGTAACAGGTTGTCAGCGGATCTCGGTAGTTTTCGTCACTGTACTCGTTGAACAGTCTGATAAAATCATTCTTTCCAAAATCCTTGAACAGAGAATCGTTATTGATCATGGAAACTGATTCAAGAACATACTCCCTGCTTTCAATAAGAATGTATTTTGCGGTTACAAAAAAGATATTCTGTTTTAAAAACTCAAACTTGTTGATTTGAGTCTTTCCTTTCAGGGCCCGCATGGTGATGCTGTCGGGGTTGCTCGCGTCCTCGCCTACAGAAACGGTTTTGAGTTCACCGTTCTCTGCTGTTATGTATTTTTTTCCGGCAGCAACATCAAGAAGACTCACATAGGTGAACATTCTTGACAACTGCTTTAAAAAGGGGATGATTTCGTCTCTTTTAAAAGAAATGTTCTCTGACATATAAATCTGATTTTGCTGACTGTAAATTATTATTTTGCTTAAACGTCATGTGCTTTAATCTGCAGAAAACGCTTTTATACAGGTGGTAATGGAAGAACCTGCTACAGATAAAGCAGTAAAAGCATATCTTAAGTTTGAAAAAAGGAATTTTATAGAGATCACATCCTCACGTAAAACTGCCTTAAGATTATATTTTTTGCAGAACTGTCTCTTATAGTGAAAAGATGAACTGATTCTGAATATTAAAATGCGCCGCTGTTAAATTTTACTTTTGCCAGTGTGATGAGTGAAACTGTTGATAAAGGTAGTTTCCAAAGGTTAACCACTGCAGATTAGTTCCTGAAAGTAGACATCATCTTATTAGGCTGATACGAGAAATATAAACTCCGGTCATTTTATTGATTATTACCTGTAAGTTCAATGATAAATGTGCCTGTTTGAGATGTGTTACTGAATTTCTGCAGTCAGATTTTTTTAAGATGCATGGAAATTCAGCACTGTCAGTACACACATCCTGCTAATGATAATCTTCAGATGGCACACTAATTGCTTTACTGTATCTGTAACAGTAATACAGTCAATAAACTGATAATTGAACCGGGTGTGTTATGAGTGATGATTTAATGATTTCCACAGACAAAGGTCCTGACATGGGACTTGTCAGCGATCACCGTAACTTAAGAAAGTTAAGAGAGCTCGGTCAGGGCGACAAAAAGTCTCAGGCTCTGGCTTTAAAGGCTGCAGCAGAACAGTTCCAGTCAATTTTAAATCAGTACTGGGTTGATGCCATGCGTCAGTCAAACGACACCATCAATCCTGATTCACCTCTGCATTCAAAATATTCAGGTTTCTTTGAGGATATGTTAGCTCAGCAGAACGTGTCCACCATGACCTCAAAAGAGGGTATGAACAAAAACTCTATTACTTATTTGTTGACAAAACAGTTTGCCAAATCCTTAGGCGATGAGGGTAAGGAACTCATGAAAGAGCTTGATAAGATGTCAGTCTCCGGCAATCAGCAGGGCTCTTACATTAAAGGCTCTAACATCAGTGCCAGTCAGTTCATTGACAGCCACATCGATGCAAAGGGTAGTATTACCTCATTGCGTAAGATGTATGAAGGCTTGCCTGATCTTAATACTATGTCAAGCTTTGAATCACAAGAAGAGTTCGTCGAAAAGATGATGCCTTATGCTCTAAAGGCTGTCGAAGGCTTAGGCTTTAATCCATTAGTACTGGTAGCTCAGGCAGCTCTTGAGACTGGATGGGGACAACATGTCTCTGCTGGTAACAACTATTACGGTATTAAAGCTAATTCATCCTGGACAGGTGAAAGCGAGAAACTTGCATCTCCTGAATTTGAAAACGGTAAGTTTGTAAGTGAGGTCAGCTCATTTAGAAAATATTCTGACGTTTTAGACAGTATGAAGGATTATTTAAAGTTCATCAAAGAGAATCCAAGATACGAAAAAGCAGTCGGCAAAAGTTACTCTCCTGATGAGTATTTTGAGGAAATTCAAAGAGCTGGATACGCTACCGATCCCAACTATGCAGACAAACTTAAAAAAATTTCACGCAAAATTGCATTTATGGCATACAAATAGCATATGGATATATTGAAGAGGAAAAAAGGCAATTAGTTGCCAATTACTTGGCAGTGCCATAAAGGGGTCATAAAATGTCAGTCGATTTAATCCTAACTGGTAAATATGGTGTTTTAAACAGTCAGAAGTTGCTTAATGCTACTTCTAACAACATCAATAATGTAAACACCGACGGTTACGTTCGTAAAGAAACTCAGACATACACTTCATGTGTAGACTGGGGCGTAGGCGCAACCTATACCAGACGTGTTTATGACCAGTATGTACAGCGTCAGATGTTCACTGATACTGGTACCAAAGCTTACTATTCTGCTTATAAAGAAGGTATGGATACAGCAGATAAGGTTCTGTCTGATTCAACCATGTCTATTGCTAATGCAGCAACATCTGTATTTGATGAATTATCAACAGCAGTTAATAACCCTACCTCTTCTGCTAACAGATCAGCTGCTAAAGCTCAATTAGAGAATTTAGTTGAAAGAGCAAATTCAGCTAACAACTCTATGCTTGAGTCTTTAAATACAGTTAATAACCAGATTTCAGACAACGTAAATGACATTAATTCTTTGACAGAGTCAATCTGCAAGATTAACGATCAGATCAGAACTTTAAGTATTTCTGATAATGCAACTAACAATGAAATCTATATGCAGATGTTAGATGAACGCGATCGTCTCATCAACAATCTTTCAAGTTATGTCGGACTTAACGTTAAAGTTCAGCAGGACGGCACCTATGAGGTCTACATGGACTCAGGCATGCTGCTTGCCAACGGTGATGTCTATGCAAAACTTACCCAGGAGCAGAACAAGTTTGATGTAACAAAAAGCGATATCTATCTTACCTATGATAGCATCTATGATTCAGGCAAGGATAAGAGTCATGTAAAGTTATCAAGTGATAACATAGGCGGTTCTTTAGGTGGTTATTTAAATTCTACCAAAGAAATCCGTGCCACCATGCGTGAGCTTGGTAAGGCTATGGTTTCTTTAGCTGATGCTTTAAATGTTCAGAACAAAGCTGGTTTCACTCTAGAAGATATCGCAGGTGGCGATCTTTTGACAATTCCTGGCGGTTTTGGCAGATCAGATAATCCAGATAACAGCATCGCTTTCTCATTCAATGAGAACCAGGGCTCAAATGTGCAGAGCTACTCTTTCCAGGTATCTTTCAATGGCGGAGAAATGCACATTTACAAGGTCGATGCAGATGACAGGAGAGTTGATATCACCAATGAGATTGGTAATATCCCTGATAATGCTACCTCTGTAAGTTTAGATGATTATGGTATCACTTTATCATTTAATAAAGACTTCGGTACTTTAAAAGGTGAAGGTACAACTTTCTACGTACAGCCTACTTTAATGGTTGGTACTGATATTAAGTCAAATGTATCAAAACCAGAGGATTTTGCCTTTGCTTCAGCTGTAAGAACACGTACAGCTTCAAACAATTACGGTAATGCAACTGCATCCCTTTCAAGATGTTCAAATACTGGCGCAGACTATGGTGTATCAGTAGGAGCTGATGGTAAGCCTGTATTTAATGCAGGTGCGCCAACTAACATCGTTATTGATGCTGACGGCAACTATGTAGTTAAAGATTCAAATGGCGCAATCTTAGGTAGAGCTCCAGCTTCTTGTAACGGTACTAATGTATTAGCTAATGCAGTGACTTATGACAATGCAACTGGTACCTATACCAATACTCCTTTAAAGGATTATGGTTATGACATCACCATTAGCGGTACTGTAAAAGAAGAGGATAAGTTCTCAATTGAAATAAATGAAGGTGGTCAGGCTGATAACTCCAATGGTACTGCTCTAATCCAGATTAGAAGCAAGAACATTACCAGAACTACAGGTTCATCAAAGACTACTACCTTTAATGACGGTTACGCAAACCTATTAGCAGAATTAGGTGCATCAATTACCACCGCTAGTGCTAATGAAGAAGCTGCTACTGCCAAGCTTGAGCAAACCACCAAGCTTTATCAGTCAGATGCAGGCGTAAACCTTGATGAAGAAGCTACAAACTTACTGATGTATCAACAGACCTATCAGGCATGTGCAAAGATCATCGAAGCTTCTCAAACTATTTTTAACTCTCTAATCAGTTCATTCTAAAGGAGGCTGCTAAATGAGAATTTCAACAACCATGCAGTTTACCAGTAGCCTCACCTACATTCAGAAGGCTAACTCAACTGTAGATGAATCAGCTAAACGCTATAACACAGGCTTAAAGTTCAGCACTGCTGGTGAAAATCCATCAGGTATGGCATCAAAAGTAAAATACGAAGGTGCTATTGCAGCTTATGATCAGTACTCTAAAGACGGTGGTTTAGCTGCTAATACTCTATCTGAAGAGGAAAACTCTCTGCAGTCAATGTGGTCAGCTCTGTCTAGCATCAACACCCGTTTAATTCAGTGTGTTGACAGCTCAAATGATGATAGTAGCTTAAAGGCTCTAGCAGCTGAAATTGCTCAGACTCGTGATCACTTATATGACTTAATGAATACTCAGAATACTGAAGGTGAGTACATTTTCTCTGGTGCTAAATCAGATGTACCAACCTACACTTTAACCTCTGATGGTCATTATAAGTGTCAGGCTGATGGTTCAACCAGAAGTGTTTTAGTATCACCAAGTGTTACTGTTCAGGTATCAGATTCAGGTTTGGATATTTTTGAGAACTGCCGTACTGCTGACTCTATGACAGTTACTGGTAATCCAGGTATTTCAAGTGCAGTAATTAGTTCATATGGAGATTTTGGTGATTTATATGAGCAGTATTACTCAAGTGCTTTAGGTGCTAATAATACTTTGACTGTTAACGTAACTCCAGATGGTGCGTTCTCTCTATTAGATCAGAACGGTCAGGTGATAGAGCAGGGTGAGGTTGATAAGTCTAACGGTACTATCAATGTTAAGGGCATGGAGTTTACTTTAGGAGATGCGAACTATGTTGGCACTATCAGTGTTGAACTTGATCCTCCTAATACTGACAACATGCTGAATATACTAACAGACATTGTTAATAAGATTAACGATCCAACCTTGAGCAATACTGAAAAAACAGCAGCTATTGCTAAAGTTCAAAAGTCAGTTGGTATTGCAATGACTCAGTACGATTCTTACCGTGGTCAGATTGGTGCCAGACAGAATACTATTACTACAGTTTTAGATTCAAACGAGTCATTATCAGACATCAAGACTGAGTCAAAAGCAAAAGTATCCGAGGTTGATGCCTTTGAAGCAGCATCTGATTTAGTGCAATCACAAAATCAGCTAGCTGTTTCACGTCAAATTTACAGCATGTTATCTAAACAGTCTCTGTTTGATTACATATAATAATATCAGTGAGAGGAAGAGAATATGATTAACTTAAATACAAATGTAGCAAATGCTAATGCCGTTGTTTCAACCAACACTGCAACTAACAGTGTAGCTAATGTTGCTGTTAAAGGTAATGCTCAGGTTAATACAGGCGCTTCATCAGTTGTAAATTTACAGACTGGAGCTCACAGTGGAGATTCAGTAAGCTCTGTTAAAGTTGATGCATCTAATGCAAAGAACATGGTAGCTGATATCACAGCAATGTTTGCCAAAAGTGGCAATGCTGTTCAGGCTAACTTAAACGGTTTTGATGCAGCACGTCTTTTAGCCTAATTTAAAGCTCTTGGTTAGATGTTCCCGTCCCATATAGATCAGGGCATCTGTCAGAACGATATATAGAAAATGCGCTATCACCTTATAAGGTCGATGGCGCATTTTGCTTAAAAACTCATAAGATAGCTTCCCCAAAATTTTTTTAAATTTACTTAAAGTTTTAAAAAAAGTGTCCGTTATAGAGTACAGATAGAAGAGTAACATTACTTTTCTTAGGAGAGAAAAATTTTTACCTCTCGATAAGAGGGGAGGCTAGCTATGAGCGATATTACTATTACTAGTTCTAATTCAATGTCATCAGTAGCTAATCAGGCCTATGTTGCCAATACTCAGACAACCAAGGCTGACAGTACTGTTGCGGATGATGTAAAAAAACAAAATACTCAAGCAGTAAAAGATAATACTAATTCAGTTAAAGATCCTGAAACAAAGAGTACTAGTGCTTCAGATCTTGATGAAGTAGTAAAAGAGACTGCTAAAAAAATCAATGAAGAGAAAAAGCTCTCTAAATATATGCAGGAGCATAATGAGAAGGTGATTCAAGAGCGTAAAAACGATCTGAACCGCCAGAATATTGGTCTTGCATTCAGTATCGATAAAGATACTGAGAATACTGTAGTTAAGGTTACTGATCTTAATACAGAAAAGCTGGTTCGACAGATCCCATCTGAGGACTTCTTAAAGCTTGCTGAGCGCTTAAAGGATATGAGAGACAATACCTCTGTTTCTAAAAAAGATACTGAAACTAAAGGTATACTTTTTGACGAAAAAGCATAGCCTTGCCTCATACCTCTTCAAAAAAAAGACCTGAAAGTTACAACTTTCAGGTCAAATTTTAGAGATCTTTCAGTCTTTCTCTGTCATTAGTTAATCCTTTTAGGATCTTGCTTTCTATTTTGCAAGCAAAGCTTCAATGTCGGCATCAGCTGAACCTAACTTAATTCTCTGTGCTTTTACAAAGTTTAACTTTGGATAAAGAGCTTTCATATCTGATAATGACTTATCGATTGAACTTCCTCCTGAGGTGCAGAACAGGTAAATGTTCTTGCCCTCAAGGTTATAGCTTTCAATAAAGGTTTGTATGATTCTAGGGGCAGTACCCCACCAAATAGGGAAGCCTAAATATACGTTTTCTTTGTCATTAACGGCAGACAAGTCATTTGCAATCTCTGGTCTTACATCAGGAGTCTTCATCTCAACATTAGCTCTGCAATTATCCTGTCTGTAATTTAAATCGTCGTCGGTATATACCTGTTTAGCTTCAATAGCTAAAGCCTGTGCATCTAACTTTTTAGCTAACGCCCGTGCCACAATTTTTGTGTTACCTGATGCTGAGAAATAAACAATGATATCGTTTGTAACGGCAAATGAATTTACTGAAAAACTCATAATAGCTACTAGTGATAGACACTTGATCAGCTTTGAAAACTTCATAAAAACTCCTTGAGAGTAGGGTAAACATCAATGTAGATTATGCTAACTTTGCATATTCGTCATCTGAGACTGCTTCAAGCCATTCGTTTGAAGTGTTTTCTCCTGGAACTTCTACAGCAACATGAGAGAAGTAACTGTCCTTTTTTGCGCCGTGCCAGTGTTTTACTTCTGGTTTTATAAAGACTACAGAACCTTCATGTAAACTTACAGGTTCTTTGCCTTCTTCTACATACCAGCCTTCACCACAGGTGCAGATTAAGATCTGGCCACCACCATTTGTAGCATGGTGAACGTGCCAGTTGTTTCTGCAACCAGGTTCAAAAGTAACATTTGCGACAACAAAAGGTTCACCTGGTTTTAATAACAGGTTTAAAAATGAATTTCCTTTAAAATACTGAGCATATGCTGTGTTTGGATTGCCTTTACCAAATACATTTGCTTTTTCAAATTGTGCCTTATCTTGGTATTTCATAAAATCCTCTTAATCTTTATAAATGTCTTTAATTATATTAAATGCTGCCCATGCCTTAGGCCATCCTGCGTAGAAAGCTACATTAGTAATCATGGCTGCCATTTCCTTTTTTGATACGCCATTCTTTTTTGCATTCTGTAAATGGAACTTTAAAGAACTGTCAGTAATGCCACTTGCAACTAAGGTAGAAACAGTGATCATGCTGCGTGTCTTTAAATTTAAAGTGCTGTCAGACCAAACTTCACCAAAGAGAATGTCATCGTTGTATTTTGCAAACTCTGGTGCTAACTTGCCTAAAATGTCACGACCTGCGGTTACAACAAATTTCTGCTCTTCACTCATATAAGCCTCTTCTTCGTATAGTATTTTGACCATAAATTGATGGTTCTCTTTATCTATGTCTTAATTTTAAAAATCTTGAGAGTATGAAATTTGCACAATCTTTTCAATATATTGTCAATTCTTCTAAAAATGCTTATTTTCTTGTCAAATTGTGCAAAGTGTCTTAAATGAAAATATGTCTTTTTCTGTTAAAATAGCCTTCAAAATCGTGATTTTTAACTTAGATCATTACCTGATAAGTATTACAGGACACAAGTTTTGTAAATTGGAGCTAAACATTTTTTCAATTTGCACGATAATATAATTAAGTAAATGAGTATTTTTGATTGCAGGAGATCAAATGTACGGACGTAATTTAAAAGCTTATAAGCGCACAAACCTTGAGGCTGAGCTCTCTGTAGCCGATCCTCACAGAATCATACAGATGATGTATGATGGTTTGATTGAACGCCTGTCTCAGGCTAAAGGCGCTATTTTGCGCAATGACTTTGAGTACAAGGCAAACAGACTCGATAAAGCCATTGGTATTATCAATGGTCTGCAGACCGCTCTGGACAAGAGAGGAAATCCGGAGCTTTTTGACAGAATGTACGCTCTTTATGACTATATGAAAGAGTTGCTTGCAAAAGCTTCAGTATCTTTGGATGTGTCTCAGATTGATGAAGTAATTAATCTTATCCTGCCTATAAAACAGGCCTGGGATCAGATTCCTCAGGATATTAAGGATAAGACTAATCAGGAAATTCTAAATTCACCTGATTATTAGTTTTATTTCTGAATATACATTTTTTAGCGATATCCCTGTATTTAAGACTGATTAGATACAGGGATTTTTTATCAGTTAAACGGTCAGGATAACTTTATGGATAACAGATTATTTCTAACTTGGACAAAAGATCTTCAAAGTATAGCTCAGGCAGGTCTTTATTACGGTAAGGACGTTTTTGACAGAGAACGATATGAAAAAATTAGAGAAATTTCAGCTCAGATGATGTCAGAGATATCCGATCTTGACGTAGGTAAGGTTAAAGATCTCTTCTGCAATGAGATAGGCTATCAGACTCCTAAAATTGATACGAGATCTGCTATTTTCAAAAATGACAGGATCCTTCTGGTCAGAGAGAAAAACGGTACCTGGTCATTACCTGGAGGATGGTGTGACTATAATGTTTCGGTTGCAGAAAATGCCGTAAAAGAGACCAGAGAGGAGTCTGGCTTTGATGTGAAAGTAATAAGGCTTATTGCTGTTCAGGACAGAGCAAAGCACAATTCTCCTCTATATCCTTATGGTGTCTGCAAGATGTTTTTTGAATGTTCTATCACAGGTGGAGAGTTTAAAGAAAACAGTGAAACAACAGCGGTTGACTTTTTTACAGAGAACTCGCTTCCAGACCTTGCCATAGAAAAGAACAATGAAGAACAGCTGAAAATGTGTTTTAAGGCACACCGTGATGAGCACTGGATGCCTTTAGTTGAGTAAAACACAGATTGGCTTTTAGGAAATAAAAAAGGGGAGCATCTGCTCCCCAATTTTCAGACGACTACTGTTAGATAGTCTGTACTGACATGGTATTGGTGATTCCTGAAGGAACTAATGCACCGTTTACCATAACAATCTTATCGCCAGCCTTGGCAAGACCCATCTCAACAGCTAACTTCTTACCTAACTGTAAGAATTCATCAGTTGAAGAAATACGGTCAACAATCTTAGGCATTACACCACGTGTTACGCATAACTGACGAGCAGCCTTTACGTTTGGTGTTAAAGCCAAAATCTCTGCCTTAGGATTGAATTTGCGGATTGCACGAGCTGAATTACCGTGCTCTGTTGCAACTACGATTACTGGTACATTTAAAGCATCAGCAGCTTCTACAGCAGCTAAGCAAGCTGAATCAGTAACAGTCTTTGCAGAAACTACAGCAGGGAATACCTTGCCGTGATTCTCTTCACAGTATGAGTCAGTACGCTCACAGATGGTGTTCATGGTGCGAACAGCCTCACGTGGGTACTTACCCTTTGCAGACTCGCCTGATAACATAACTGCATCAGTACCGTCCAGAATAGCATTGGTTACGTCACCTGCCTCAGCACGGGTTGGACGTGGATTCTTGATCATAGAATCTAACATCTGAGTTGCAGTGATAACTGGCTTGCCTACCTGGTTGCAGCGCTTGATGATGTGCTTCTGAGCGAAGATAACGTCCTGAGCAGGGATCTCAACACCCATGTCACCACGGGCAACCATGATACCATCAGCAGTTGCAAGAATATCCTCAAAGTTATCCAAACCTTCCTGGTTTTCGATCTTGCAGATGATCTTGATATCGTTACCGCCGTTTGCGTCAAGGAAGTTACGAATATCTAAAACGTCTTCCTTGGTACGGGTAAATGAAGCAGCGATGAAGTCAACACCACGTTTGATGCCGAATAATAAATCGCCCTTGTCCTTTTCTGACAGGAATGGCATAGAAATGTGGGTATTTGGCAGGTTTACACCCTTGTGCTCACCGAGTTCGCCGTTGTTCTGTACTTCGCAGACAACGTCGTCACCATTGATTTCGATAACCTTTAAGCCGATTAAACCGTCATCTAATAAAACAGTTGCACCAACTTTTAGATCTTTTGCTAAGTTAGGGTAGGTAACACCAACTTTAGTCTTGTTACCAACAAAATTACTGTCAGAAGTTAAAGTGATCTTATCGCCAGTAACTAAAGAAACATCTTCGCCGTTCTCAAGATCACAGGTTCTGATCTCAGGACCCTTGGTATCTAACAGAACTGCAAAAACTTTACCTGTTTCCTGCATGATTGCGTTGATGTTTGTGATACGACCACCGTGCTCTTCAAAGTCACCGTGTGAGAAGGTTAGACGCATCACGTTCATGCCTGAGTTTAGTAAGGTTTCCATAATTTCGCGCTTCTCGGATTTAGGACCGATAGTGCAGACCATTTTAGTCTTTTTCATATTTAGGCTCTCCTAGCGGAGTAATAAGATTGAAGAATGTAGTTTGTAAAAATTCACGCAAATTATAGCAGAATTCAAAATAAATAATAGTTAAATTTTGTTAACAATATCAAAAAAAATCGAGCAGTTTATTGCTCGATTTTTTAACTTAAGTTTACTTAATTTTTTCTTTTAATTAAAAGAACTTAACATACATTAAGAACTGTAAACCTAGTGAAATAAATGATATTGCAGCAGCAGTACCATATGCAATGTACCATGTTAGTTTTGAGTGAATACCAAAATCATGGCTTGAGTGGTGCATTCTGTGTAAAGCGTAGAAGCTTAATAAGAAAACAACACCAAATACGCATAGGCTTAGGAACCAGTTACTGAAAATGCTGTAAACCTGGCCTAAGTTTAATACACAGTGCTGAAGATCTGAGCTGGTTAAACCAGCTGCAATCAGAACTACCATGATTGCAGGTAATACAATAGCTGCTACCATGCCACCAGCACCGAACATTAACCAGTACATTGGCTCGTCTGAACGAGTTGGAAGGAATTGACGCATTTGTGAATTCTCCTTAAATGGTTAAGAAAGCAACAGCCAAGATAACAACAGTAGCGCCAACTAAAGCTAAGTATAAAGCGCTCTTGGTTACCCACTCAGGCAGAAGCTCTGTTGAGTTCTTGTTCATGAATACACGAACAGCCTTTGGCATTAAAGCGAACCAAGTTACAGCATGGAATAACTGTGATACTAGGATTACAACGTTAATTGCGATGATAACTGGGTTACCTAGGAAGTTCTGTAAGTACCAAATATATGGAGCAACACCAGTTAAAGTAGGTGCTGAGCCAACTTCACATAAAGCTAGCATGAAGATACCAAATACGATCTCTAATACAGCTAGTAATGCTAGCACAGCAGTGCCTTCACGAACCATATAGTAGATGTAAAATGGATTATCTAACCACCAGGTTAATTTCTTAACAGGTGGGTTGTATGGCTTACGATATGATTTTACTTCGCTCATTTTATTAGTGCTCCGGTTTGATCATGTTGAATACGTAGTCTGTAGCAGACATCTTTTTGCCTAGCTGAATAGCTGAAGATGGATCTACGTGTTTTGGACAAACCTCTGAGCAGTAACCTACAAAGGTACAGCCCCAAACGCCTTCCTCTGAATTTAGGAATGGTGCACGAAGTTTAGCGCCAGCGTCACGATTATCAACATTGTAACGATATAGCAGAGTTAAAGCTGCAGGACCGATGAACTTAGGGTTCAGTTTGTACTGTGGGCAAGCTGCGTAACAGCAACCGCAGTTGATACACTGAGCAAACTGTAAGTAAGCTTCCATCTGCATAGGAGTCTGCTTGAAGTTCTTGTTCAGTGGCATATTTGCGTTCTTAGCATCAGGAATGATGTAAGGCTTAATACGCTCAATCTTCTCAATGAGATCTGATAAGTCAACAACTAAATCACGCTCAATAGGGAAGTTAGCTAATGGCTCAATCTTCATGTCCTTGCCTTCATAGTCACGTAAGAAGGTCTTACATGCTAAATGAGGAACACCGTTTACCATCATACCGCATGAACCGCAAACAGCCATACGACATGACCAACGGAATGACAGGCTAGGCTCAAAGTTGTCCTTGATGTAGAACAGAGCTTCTAAAACTGATGTATCTTTGTGGTAAGGAACATCAAAGGTCTGCTCCCAAGGAGCTTTATCCTGCTCTGGGCGATAGCGAAGAACAGTGATCTTCATAGTTTTCTGCTGTGATTCCATTATTTAGCCTCCTTTGCCTTTCTTGCGGCTTCAGCAGCTTCTGCTTCAGCACCATATACACGCTTAGCAGGCTGGAAGGTTGTAATCTTAACGTCGCTTAGTTCGATTCTTGGCTCATCAGCACCATCTTGCTTGAATGCTAATGAGTGCTTTAAGAAGTTTACGTCATCACGCTGCTTGTATGCTCCGTTAGGACCATCTAAACGCTGATGTGAACCACGTGACTCTTTACGGTTGATAGCTGAGTGAACCATACACTGTGCTACATCTAAGGTGTAACCTAATTCGATGCGGTTCATCCACTCGGTGTTGAATACACGACCACGGTCGGTGATACCAACGTTTACTAAGCGCTTTTGTAAGTTCTTTAAGGTATCAATGGTCTTCTGCATTGACTCTTCTTCACGATAGATACCAACGCCTTCTTCCATTGACTGACCCATCTCATGACGGATCTTAGACTGTGACTCTGTGCCCTTAACATCGAATAGGTCTAAAGCACGTTTCTGAGCAGCTTCTGCCTGACGAGCTAATTCAGGTGAATCGAAGTCTTTTAACTGATGAGCTCGTTCTGCCATTGCATCACCACCGATCTTACCGAATACGATGGTCTCAACTAATGAGTTAGAACCTAAGCGGTTTGCACCGTGAATACCAACTGAAGCACACTCACCACCAGCATATAGGCCAGGCATACGAGTCTCGGTGTTACCGTTAGTCTCGATACCACCCATGGTGTAGTGAACAACAGGACGAACAGGAACTGGAGCCTTAACAGGATCAACACCTGAGTATGTCATAGCAAGTTCACAGATAAGTGGTAAACGCTCATGTAGGTATTTCTCACCTAAGTGAGTTAAGTCTAAGTGAACAGCCTCACCTAAAGGATACTTAATGGTACGGCCTTTCTTTGACTCGTTCCAGAAAGCCTGTGATAGACGATCACGAGGACCTAATTCCATGTACTTGTTCTTTGGATGTCCAACAGGAGTCTCAGGGCCTAGACCATAATCCTGTAAGTAACGGTAACCATCCTTATTGTATAGAACACCACCTTCACCACGGCAGCCTTCTGTCATTAACAGACCGCAACCTAGAAGACCTGTAGGGTGGTACTGAACGAATTCCATATCACGTAATGGAACACCGTGACGATAAGCTAAAGCCATACCATCACCAGTTACGATACCGCCGTTAGTGTTGAATAGGTAGCAGCGACCTGCACCACCAGTAGCTAAGAATACTGCTTTTGCATTGATCTGACGGAATACACCGTTCTGCAAATCGTAGCAAACTACGCCACGGCACTGACCATCTTCTTCTAGAAGATCTAATACGAAGTGCTCATCGAAGCGCTGAATTGAAGGAAACTTAACTGATGTCTGATATAAGGTATGTAACATGTGGAAACCAGACTTATCAGCAGCAAACCATGTGCGAGGAACCTTCATACCACCGAAACGACGTACGTTAACGTCACCGTTTGGCTTACGGCTCCAAGGACAGCCCCAGTGTTCTAACTGATATAACTCTTCAGGTGCTTGGTGAACGAACTTCTCAACAACATCCTGCTCACATAGCCAGTCACCACCAGCTACTGTATCTTCAAAGTGTTTCTGATATGAGTCGTCATCACGAACAACACCAGCAGCACCACCTTCGGCAGCAACAGTGTGTGAACGCATTGGGTAAACTTTGGAAATGAGTGCTACTCTTAACTTAGGGTCAGCCTGAGCAACTGCAATAGCAGCGCGAAGACCAGTACCACCAGCACCCACGATCGCAACATCGGCTTGATATTTTTCCACGTGAATCTCCTAATTACCGTTAGGATCTCTGCACAATAAAACAGAGTCCAAGGTTAGCAAGCAAAAAAACAACGTAATTATAACTGTAAATGATATTTTTTTTTATTTTTAAATGTCAGTTTTTACTAACGTATTGAAAATAAATATAAAATACTATCTACAATAATAGACAAAAATCTAAAATCTCAAAATTATGCAATTTTGAAGAAATTTTCTACTTTTCTTGAGCAGAAACGATTAGTGATCTTCCCATTTTTACAGGAAGCATAGTTTCAATATCTGAAGGTAATTCACCTTGATTGTTTCCCCACAGGCAGATAACTGTGCTGCCGTACTTGAAGTAACCAATTTCATCACCTTGCTGATAGTGAATGTTTTCTTTTGAGTAGTCTTTAATTTCAAGACCAACTCTTCTGTTAACAGTACCACCCCAAGTTGTGTGAATACTGCCAACTAAAGCAGCTCCTACCATTACTACACATAAAGGCCCTATTGCAGTTTCAAAAAAACATACCATTCTTTCATTTACTGTATACAAGTCAGGCATGTTTGAAATGTTTCGTCTGCCAACAGGGAACAATCTTCCTGGAACATGAATAGCTTTCTTTAAAGTTCCATCAATTGGCATGTGAATTCTGTGGTAGTTAGAAGGAGATAGGTAGATACATGTATAACGACCATCTTCAAATTGTTCTGAATCGATACTGTTTCCACCAACTAAAGCTTTTAATGAATAATCAATGCCTTTAGCCTGAATTAGTCTGCCATTGGTAATTTTGCCAGCTTGTCCTATGGTGCCGTCAACAGGGCATACGGCTAAACAATCCTTGTCCAAAGGTCTGGCGTTTTCTTCTAACTTTCTAATAAAGAATTCGTTGAAGGTTTTATAAGACTCAAGATCTTTATTAGCAATCTCGTCTGTGTTGATATTGAATGTTTTAATAAAGTTCTTAATTAAAAATTGAGTAAATCTGCCCATTGGAACATCTGTTAGCTTAGCTGACAGAGAGGATAAGGTTGTAAATGGGGTGATGGTTTCAACGGTTTTCAGTAGAAATGAGGTAAATGACATTGCTTCTCCAAAACAAACTATTAGAGCAAATAACAGTCTTTCGTCTGTGAATAATAGAAGAATATAAAAAAATTGCGAAGATTTTATCAAAATCTTGTGAAATTTAGCAAAAGAATGTGCTCATTTGATTAGGCGATCATAAAAACAGGTCATACTCATAAGAATATGACCTGTTGTTTTAGGCTATTTCTTTCCAATTATTTATTGGAAAATTAAATCTCGAACATATGAACAATCTCAGATAGTCTGCCAATTTCTCCGTGGGTATTTGAAATACTTTCATTGACTACCTGAAGTTCTTGAGCAAGATTTTTAGAACCATCAGTAATGTTCTTCATATTTGAAGAAATCTCTGATGTAGCTGTGGTCTGCTCCTCTGCCGCTGTTGCAATCTGAGTGATCTGTGCATTTACCTCAGTTACCTTATCGGTTACTTCACTTAAGATTGAATGTAACTGACCAGTCTCAGCAGAAATACCATCCATTACTTTTACAGATGCCTGCATTGCTTCATCTGCCACATTAGCATCAGTCTGTACTTGAGATACCATTCTAGTAATTTCTTGCGTTGAAGCAGAGGTTCTTGAGGCTAGAGCACGGACTTCATCAGCTACCACAGCAAATCCCTTACCAGCTTCACCAGCACGGGCTGCTTCAATTGCTGCATTTAATGCTAATAAGTTAGTTTGTGAAGCAATATCGTCAATTGTTTGAACGATGGTTCCGATCTTTTGAGCCTGATCTGCTAGGTTCTTAACGAGCTGAGCATCATGTTTTGACTTTTCCACCTGTGTATCAAGTTTATCGATAGTATCTTGAACTCTGTGAATACCAGTCGTGGTGATTTGTGATGATTCGTTTGAACTAATTGAAGCCTGTTCGCAGTTCTTAGCTATATCTGCAGTGGTTGATACCATCTCGTCAGATGCTGCCGCAACTGTTAAAGAATGAGATTGGTTTTGTTCAGCTGTTTGACGAATTTCTGCAGAAGAAGCGTCGATCTCTTGCATAGTAGATTTGATGTTTCTAGTAACATCCTGAATTTGAGAAATATTGCCCTGCCATGATTTTCTCATCTTCTCTAAGGCATCTAAAAGAGGACTGAATTCATCATGTCTTCGATTTTTAATTTCCTGATTTAGTTTTCCTGAAGCAAGGGTTGATGCGAATCCTACAGACTGTCCGATAATATCTGAGATTGCTTTAGGCATGGTGCAGATAATAGCAACAGCAACAAAAATAGAGAACAGAGTTAAACATACAGCAATAACTAGAGGAGTGTTGCTTGTGATCCCTTTTACTTGATCTGTAGATACTGCTATTTGGTAGCCATTTACCTTTACAACATTCTCTTGAATGACGATGAAGTCAGTCAGCATTTGTGAGGTGTAGAACAAGGTAGCCTTTTCAGTTTCACCTTTCTCAACTAAAGGTATGTATTGAGTATTTAAAAGATTGATGAAATTAGAGGTAGCTTTCTTTACAGCACCAATTTCAGTTGGGTATCTTGCCATCTGCAACTTATCAGCAGCAACTTGCATTTTTGATACATTATCGTTTAAAGATGCTTTTGCACTATCGTATGAGACGCCATTGCTAATACTTTGAATGATAGTATTAACAGCAAAAGCATAATCTGCTGTGGTTCTGGTTCTGCCATAGCGTTCAGATAGTGTAGTATGAACGAATCCTGCTACGTCTTTATTGGTAAGGCAGTTAGAAATAGAATTCCAAGACAGTACGATTGATACGATAACTAGTGATAGATAACTTAGAATTAACTTTTTCTTAATTGTTAGACTATATAAAAACCTCATAGCGCCCCCTCATATTTTTATTTTTTTAGGTCACTTGTTTGCATAGTGTTCCGTCTTTTGAGCGGTTATATTAATATTATTCGGCACTGTTCCAAAATAATTCACTAAAAAGCTTAATATTGGGGCAAATTCACAAATTAGTGTGTGAAAATATGAAGTAGATAACAATTATTCTTAATAAGAAAGTAAATTCTATGTAAATTCCTCTTTAAAAGCTGTTAAAAATCACATTATGAAAAACGTACTGCGGTGAAAACAGTACGTTTTAAAGTGTGAGCTTGTGCTATGAGTTTATTATTTATCAAACTTTAAATTCTGAAACCATATTGGATAGAACTGTAATTTGAGTATTTGTCTGTTTGATATCTTCATTTACGTCAACTAGATCTTCAGCTAGTTCTTTTGAACCATCCGTGATTTGTTTCATATTAGAAGAAATCTCTGATGTAGCAACAGTTTGTTGTTCAGCAGCGGTTGCAATTTGAGTAATTTGACCTGTAACTTCGTTAACCTTTGTGGTTAATGTATTCAAAATTTCCTCTATTTCACCACTTTCATTTGCTAGCGAATCCATAACTTTTGTTGATATTTGCATTGCTTCGTCAGCCTGACCTGCGTCTGCCTGAACTTTCTGAACCATGTTGGTGATCTCTTGAGTAGAGTTAGAAGTTCTAGAAGCCAATGCACGGACTTCGTCAGCCACAACAGCAAATCCTTTACCAGCTTCACCAGCTCGAGCAGCTTCAATAGCAGCGTTTAGAGCAAGTAAATTGGTTTGAGCGGCAATATCATCAATTGTTTGCACAATCGATCCAATCTTTTGGGCTTGATCTGATAGTTTCTGCACAAGCAGAGCATCACTTCTTGATTTAATTACCTGCTCATTGATCTTATCAATGACTTTTTGAATTTTAGCTACAGAAGTCTCAGTTGCCTTAGCAGACTCATCTGCTGCAGCTGAGGCGTGTTCACAGTTTTTAGCAATATCCTGTGTCGTTGATACCATCTCGTCTGAAGCTGCAGCAACTGTCAATGCTCTATTCTGATTGTCTGATGCTGTATTGCTGATTAAACCTGAAGTATTAGTCAATGTTCCAATAATGTCCTTTAGATTTTCAGCAGAAGATATTACTTTAGAAATACTCTCTTGCCATGAAGCTCTCATCTTCTCAAGATCTACCATCAGAAGTCTGAACTCATCTTTTCTGTTGGTATTAAGCTTTCTTGTCATATCTCCTTTAGCCAACTCTAATGCAAGCTTGGAAATAGACTTAATATGAGCTGATAAGTTGTTTGCTATTAGATATGTCAAGAAGATAGCAATTAAGATCTCAAATACAGTGCAGCTGATGATAGTAATGTATGTACCTGAACTCTTAATAGATGCCATTGCATTTTTAGTTTCTCTTAATTGATTACCGTTCACTGTAACCATGTTGTTACAAATAACCATGAAATCTTGATTTAAAGAATTTATAAAGATTTTCTCTGCTTTATCATAGTTGCCCTTTTGTATTAGGGGAATAAAATCATTTCTAAAGGTTGCCAAGTATGCTTTAGTACTTTCTTTTATGGCTCCGATTTCTTTAGGGAATCTTTTCATCTGCAAGGCATCAGCACAAGCTTGCATCTTGTCTATGAGAGCTGATGATTTAGAAATTAGGTCTTGAGTATTTCCTGCTTGTGATACTAAATCTTTAGCTAAAAAGTTCATGTTGTAGAAGGAATCAAGTGCTCTTCTTGTTCTCTCATATCTAACGTTTAAAGCGTCAATCTTATCAATAGTAGCGGTTCTAGCAGAGGAAATGGTTAAGGATGAAGTGGTAGCAAGAATGACGGTTAAAAAGATCACACAGAAAAAACTGCTGATGATCTTTATCCTGAATGACAGGTTGTTAAGAAAAGACATACAGACCCCTCTCGTTTGTTGTATCAAGAACTTCTTGATTTATAAGTATATTTATTTGATTATTGTTCGTAGATATTGGTAGATTTTGTTCTAATATTTTTTATCTTACCAAGATGATTGTAGATTGTTTTTTTTAATTGTCTTATAAAAAATACAAATTATGACGTTGCAGTAGCAAAAATAGAAAATATTTTGTACAAATTTTGTTAACGATAAAAGTTACTAATATTTTGAATTTTATAAAAATATTAAATTCTATGAATGATTTTGTCTTTAAAATAACGGGAATATATTACAAGATTTTATCTTTTAAAATAGGATTAAAACGTACTTTGTGCTTATAACCTAGTGTATTAGAATGAATATTGATATAGATGTCATTTCAATGTTCTAATACTTTTAAACGAGATTTTGTATTTTTAACAGTCAAAGGCGATTTATATGCCTTTAGAGAATCCTCTAGAAATTGATTAACTTTATTCCTAAAAAAAAAGATCAAAAAAACTTGACGAATAAAAAAAATCATCTATAATGTCTCACATCGGATGCGGGAATAGCTCAGTTGGTAGAGCATAACCTTGCCATGGTTAGGGTCGCGAGTTCGAACCTCGTTTCCCGCTCCAATATTAAGGAAGAATAGCTTAAAGCTGTTCTTTTTTTTTGCCTTTTTTGAGCCCTCTCTTTGCTTTTTACTTGAATTTTCTGAATACAGTCCGCATATACATAAATAAGTTCATTATTTGTTATGCCTCATAAGGTATAATTACAGTATTGTTAACCATATAAATTTAATTGATCAATTATTAAGAAATAAAAAATGTTTGTCACAACCATCGTTACCAAAATCATTGGTAGTAGTAATCAGAGAACTGTTCGTAAGTTATCAAAGATCGTCAAAGGCATAAATGCCCTTGAGAGTAAGTATCAGTCATTAAAAGATGAAGATTTTAAAGGTCTTACTGAGCAGTTTAAACAGCGTGTAGTTAATGGCGAAACTTTAGAAGCTCTTTTACCTGAAGTATTTGCAGTAGCAAGAGAAGCTGCAAAAAGATCATTAGGACTTCGTCCTTTTGATGTTCAGCTCATGGGTGGTATTGTTTTAAATGCAAACCGTATTGCTGAAATGAAAACAGGTGAAGGTAAAACCCTAACTGCTTTATTACCTTGCTATTTAAATGCATTATCAGGCAAAGGTGTTCACGTTGTTACAGTTAACGATTACTTAGCACGTCGTGATAGTGATTGGTCAAGACCTTTCTATACACTGTTAGGTATGACTGTAGGTGTAAATATCCCTGGTATGAATCCAGAGGAAAAGAGAGCAGCTTATGCTTGTGATGTAACCTACGGTACTAATAATGAGTTCGGTTTTGATTACTTACGTGACAACATGGCTTACTCATTAGAGCAAAAAGTTCAAAGAGAACTGAACTACGCTCTAGTTGATGAGGTTGATTCCGTTTTAATTGATGAGGCTAGAACTCCTTTAATTATTTCTGGTGCAGCAGAGAACAGTTCAAAACTGTATCAAGCTGTAGATAAGTTAATCCCAGGCTTAATCTTCCAGGAAAAAGAGGATACCGAAACCTATACAGGCGAAGGTGACTATACACTGGATCTTAAGATTAAACAGGCTTACCTGACTGAGCGTGGACAGATTAAGATTGAGAACTCTTTAGTTAAGGCAGGACTTCTCAAAGAGGGAGACAAGCTTTTCTCTTCAGAGCACATTACACTGTTGCACCACGTTATGGCAGCCTTAAGAGCCCATACTCTGTTCAAGAGAGATGTGGATTATGTTGTTGAAGACGGTGAAGTTTTAATCATCGATGAGCATACAGGTCGCAAGATGCTTGGACGTCGCTGGTCTGAAGGTCTGCATCAGGCGATTGAGGCAAAGGAAGGAGTTGAGATCCACTCTGAAAATCAGACTCTGGCTTCAATTACTTTCCAGAACTACTTCCGTATGTACAAGAAACTTGCCGGTATGACCGGTACTGCTGATACTGAAGCTTACGAATTTCAGCAGATCTATGGCTTGCAGACAGTTGTGCTGCCAACCAACAGACCTATGATCCGTAAGGATATGCCTGATCTTATCTATCTGACTGAAGATGACAAGTACAAGGCAATTGTTAATGATATTAAAGAGACTATTGCCAAGGGAAGACCTGTTTTAGTCGGTACCATCTCAATTGAGAATTCTGAGAAACTGTCACATCTTCTGGACAAGTTAGGCATTAAACATCAGGTTTTGAATGCCAAGTTCCATGAAAAGGAAGCCTACATTGTAGCTCAGGCAGGTCGTCCAGGTACTGTAACTATCGCAACCAATATGGCAGGTCGTGGTACTGATATTATCTTAGGAGGTAACTTAAAAGCAGATATTGCAGCTTTAGGTGAGAACCCTACTCCTGAACAGATTGCCAAAGTTAAGGAAGACTGGCAGAAGCGTCATGATGATGTTCTAAAAGCAGGTGGTTTACATATCATCGGTTCAGAGCGTCACGAGTCACGTCGTATTGATAATCAGTTACGCGGTCGTGCTGGTCGTCAGGGTGATCCTGGTTCATCACGTTTCTACTTATCTATGGATGACAACTTAATGAAGCTCTTTGGCTCAGAAAAGTTAAAAGCATTCATGAAGAAGATGGGTATGGACGATGGTCAGCCTTTAGAGCATAAGTTCATCACCAGAGCGATTGAGTCAGCTCAGCGTAAAGTTGAAACTCGTAACTTTGATATCCGTAAGAGCTTACTTGAGTATGATGATGTTGCAAATGAGCAGCGTAAAGTTATCTATGAGGAGCGTAATGCTCTTCTAGAAGGTAAGGATATTTCTGAAACCATTCACACCATCTTTGAAGATGTATTAGACAATGTTATCTCAAATTACATTCAGCCTAATTCATTGCCAGAGCAGTGGGATCTTGAAGGCTTACAGAAGCGCCTTGCCGCTGTATACAACCTAGATGCCCCTGTAGTGCAGTGGATGAAGGAAAATGACAAGCTTGTTGAAAATGATATTCGCGAGAAGATCATTGCTTTAGGTCATGAGATGTATCAGAAGAAGTGTGATGTTATCGGACCTGAGAATCAGAAGCAGCTTGAAAAACAGGTAATGCTCCAGTGCATCGACACTCTGTGGAAGGAGCATCTTGCAGCAATGGACTATATGCGTCAGGGTATTGGTCTTCAGGGATATGCCCAGAAGAATCCAAAGAATGAGTACAAGATCCAGTCATTCAATCTGTTCTCAAAGATGCTTGATAACTTGAAGGAGCAGGTAGTTTCAATTCTCTGCAGAATTCAGGTAAGACTCAAGTCACCTGAAGAGGCTGAAGCTGAGCAGAAGGCTATTGAAGAGCGTAATGAAGAAATGAAAATGCGTGAAGAAGCCAAGAAATACGCAGGAATGCACATCGGACGCAATGATCCATGTCCATGCGGTTCTGGCAAGAAGTTCAAGGTCTGTCACGGTAGATTTATTTAAATTTTAATCCTAAGAAAAGCCTCGTTTCCGCTTCTCTGGCAGTTACGGGGCTTTTTTTGTGAATGTTATTTAGTAGCACAGATTAAGTAAGGTAAACAAAAATCCCTCCATACCATCTTTCATTTGCAGTTGAACTTGCACTCATGTCATCTGCAACTGCAGCAAATTCAGACAGTTTTAATGAATCAATTTAGTTTTTGCAGATCGGTCTAAAAATAATAAATGCGATTTATAAGGCGTTTGTTTGGATGATTGAAAAAAATGTGTTCTTTTTGAACAAAATTTTCTTGACTGAAAAGGAGTTATATGTTTTAATATCCGCCGTTGCCCAGATAGCTCAGTCGGTAGAGCAGGGGATTGAAAATCCCCGTGTCGGCGGTTCGATTCCGTCTCTGGGCACCATCTTCAAATTTCAAAATTGTTTTCATAACGAGATTGGTGTAATCTCTTTCTGTCTTTTCAGAAGCAAAAAAAAACGCAAACCTTTCAGATCTGCGTTTTTAACTATGTCTGACTAACTAATGTTATCTTTATTAGGTTAAACTTTAAACTCAGCTACCATGTTCATGAGTTTTACAACCTGATCATTTGAGTCTTTGATATTTGTCTCGATATCTGAAATTGCTCCACTGAGTGCTTTAGAGCCGTCAGTGATGTTCTTCATGTTTGAAGAAATTTCGGATGTGGCAACTGTCTGTTGCTCTGCAGCTGTTGCAATCTGTGTGATCTGACCCGATACCTCTTTAACCTTATCTGTTAACTCGTTTAGGATCTGCTCAATCAGTGAACTTTCCTCTGACAGTCCGTCCATAACCTTTACAGATACCTGCATTGCATCATCTGCGTCTTTAGCATCATTCTGAACACCTGTAACCATGCGGGTGATTTCCTGTGTGGAGCTCGATGTTCTTGAAGCCAGTGCTCTAACCTCATCTGCAACCACAGCAAATCCCTTACCGGCCTCACCGGCACGGGCTGCTTCAATTGCAGCATTCAATGCCAGAAGATTTGTCTGTGATGCAATTTCATCAATAGTCTGGACAATTGATCCAATCTTCTGGGCCTGATCTGCCAGTTTCTGAACCAGTTTTGCATCAGCCTTTGATTTATCAACCTGAGCTTCTATCTTACTGATGATTGACTGAACCTTGCTTACACCTTCAGTTGTGGTGCGTGTGGATTCCTCAGCTGTTGCAGAGGCATGCTCACAGTTGCTTGCTATGTCCTGAGTTGTGGATACCATCTCATCAGATGCAGCTGCAACTGTAATGGCTCTGTTCTGGTTATCCTCAGCAGTGTCTCCGATTTTATCTGAGGCTTCAGACAGCACATCTATGATTTTGCCAAGGCTGTTGGATACATTGACGATTGCAGCAATATCCTTCTGCCATACCTTTCTCATTTCCTCTAAAGAATCAGCTAAAGGGCTGAGTTCATCTTTTCTGTAATTACTGATTTCAAATCTCATATCACAGGCAGCAATCTTTTTTGCCTGACCTGTGATTTCTCTGATACGTTTTGCCAGACTCTCTGGAATAAAGTAGGTAAAAATAATTGCAACAAGGATCTCAAAGGCTGTGCATGAAAAGATTGTTATATATGTGCCATGACTTTTGATTGAGTTTATATCGGTCTTTGATTCTCTTATCTGATTACCGTTGACGACAGACATATTTGAACAGATAGTCAGAAAGTTCTGGTTCATAGATCCGAGCACCACATTTCTTGCAAGATTGAGATCGTTTTTTCTGATGGCAGGAATTAGCATATTGTTTAATGTATCAATATATTCTCTGGCATTATTTTTAATTGCACCTATCTCTTTTGGATAGCGGGTTGTCTGCAGAGCATCAGCAGCTTTTTTTGCCTTATCAATCAGAGCTTCTGATTCTGAAATGTAGGATTCACTGTTTTCTGCATCAGTGACAATTTTTCTGACCTGAAAGTGTAAATTGTAAAAGGAGTCCAGAGCCTTTCTGGTTCTTTCATATCGAACGTTCAGATTTTCGATTTTATCAATGGTAATCTCACGTGTGGATGAGATTTTGTATACAGATGATGCAACAAGAACAGCAGTCAGCAGAATAAGAATGACAAAACTGCCAACGATTTTGCTTCTAAAGGTAAGATTGTTGAAGGAAAACATAACGTCCTCACAGTAAAATTATTTATATAGTTTTCAGTACTCAATGTTTGTCTTAATGATAGTCAGTTAATAATTATTCATAATGCTTTCAGCATTAAATGCATCTGTGTAAATTAAAAGTCACATTGTGTTTTAAATGCACTTTAACAGCACAGATGCACTAGAATTTTCTTTTTTTTTGTGACACTTTTATACAACAAAACAATTATTTGTAAATGAAAATAAATTTCATAAAGCATAACTTAGTGAAACAAAAAATTTTTTTGTCTGTAAAATTTATTGATAACTGGTACTGATAGTATGTAAAATATAACTACAAAAACAGACATGTCTCATTGTCGCTCACAGGGCATGTCATCACCTTATAAAACTTGAAAGTTATAAACTATATGAAAAAACAAATTCAGTTATCTGCAGCTGCAGAGGGGGCCTTGCGTAAGCTTGGCAAAGGCATAAAAACAGCCCGTATCAAGAAGGGAATTACTGCCACATCAATGGCTGAGTTAATGGATACTACCCGTGTAACTCTAGGCTCAATTGAAGACGGTCTTCCTTCTGTATCCATGGGACATTACATCAAAGCCTTATCAGTACTGGGACTTGATCTTCGTCTGACAGGTCTTCTGTTAGAAGAAACTCAGAAAGCCTAATCTGACAATTTCTTTATTGTCTCTTTTTTATGTATCAGATTGTGCGTGGTCTCTGACTGTGCACAATTGTTTCTCATCTTGCAGTTCATCAGATACTCATAGTCTAATCAGTTATGTCAGTTCAGATAACTTTTCCACAAATCCTGCCATATGGCTGTCTTTTTAAAGCAGTTTTTTTGCCGTTTACTGCAGTTATGACTTTACGTTAAAAAAGAAAGTCCAGTATCTTTAAGCATGCTCTACAGTCAGAGGTAAAGATAATGGACATACATGAACAAATGATATCTCTTCAACGAAGACCACTTCATGTCACTCAATGACAACTGCTACTTTGCTCGTTTAAATCAATTAGATCATTTATGGCAAAAAAGACCCTACTTTGCATAATAAGCGTTTATTTGAACTCTTTTTCATGCTAAATTAGACACATCACAACGCAGATATTTTCAGTTTCCTTACCGGTACTGAACGTAACCTATTTAAGCTTATATATATAGAGCGTGTATTTTGGAAGAATTTAACAATAACAGAAGCGGTGAGCATAAGTCATTTAAACTGAACAAACCTGGTTTTCATGGCGGTCCGCGACTGAACAAATCAAACAGACAAAATCGTGGACGTGACAGGCAGAAGGGGATGGTTTCCGCATTTGTGCAGGGTAAAGGTCAGAACGCAGCGTTAAAGTGGCTGATGGAAAGCAGAACTCCTGTAAGCATTTTTCTCATCACTGGTGTGAAGTTTGAGGGCCTTGTAAGTGCATTTGATGCCTTTACCATCAGCATTACTGATGTAAAGCATCATCAGCAGATGATTTATAAGGATAAGATTTCCACAATCACCATTAAGAAGCCTGAAAATGGTTCATCCATGCATAAAGCGCCATTTCACCGTGGATTTGAACCTGCAGCTCCAGGAATGTCCCGTCCTTTAAGAGGTGACTCCGCTCAGAATAATGACGATGGTGTTACTCTGCCTGAAGATCATGTTGAGTATTTAGGTTAATTCATCACCTTATAAAAGATCCAGCAGAATCCGTCATACAAAAGAAAGGTGCCGTACACCAATACAGGCACCTTTCTTTGAGATTAGTATGACAGAGTTTTTCTGTCTTCAGTTTTAGCCTATCTGTCACACACAAAGTAATTGATCATTTCATTGTCTTTAACTTCGATGCAGTCAAAACCACCTCTGAGAGCTGCTTTGATCCCTAACTGTCCGTCTTCAAAGACAAGACAGTCCTCAGCTTTAAGTTCAAGTTTTCTTGCAGCTTCAAGAAAAGTGTCGGGATTTGGTTTGTGTCTTGTAACATCATCAGCTGTAACCAAAGCATCAATATAGTCAATAAGTCCCTTTTCCTTTAAAATTCTTGTAGCGTTTGCTGTTCTTGTACCAGTACCGACAGCAATTCTGATCCCCAGCGCTTTTGCAGCTTTTAGTTCACTGAAGATCCTGTCAAAAACTTCAATCCTAGGAATATTTTCCTGAAAAATGCTAATTTTTCTTCTGACATATTCATCGATATCACCGACAGGTTCGCCTTTATTTTTGTAGTATGCAGCAATATCGCGGCTTGCCGATCCTCCCATGGCGTAAATGTCCTTTATATCAATGTTAAAACCATGTTCAGTTGCAACCTGCTTCCAGGCCAGTGCATGGTAGGGCATTGAATTGATAAGAGTTCCGTCAAGATCGAAAATGAGTCCCTTGTAGTTTTGTATTTCTGAATAGTTCATAAAAGTGCTGACCTGTAGTCTTTAATATCACGATTTTAAATTAAAGCAGTATTTTATCAGACTGCTGTTCTTTTTTATAAGGCAAAATCCTACAGAATGAAAGTGTCTGTTCTTACCAGTCCTGCTGACTGTTTTATGTGCACTATTCATTTTCAGCTTTTCAAATACTACAATCGTTATTGTATTTGTGCTAATTTATCTGCATAAAGAGTGACCCTGTTCAGATACTGGATCTTCTAATAATAATCAAAAGACAATCACATGGATATCAGATAGCATGGATGTTAGAAAGGTAGAGTGCCAGACATTGATTATAGGTGCCGGTACTGCAGGCATTGAAGCCTACAAAAGTGCTGTGGAAAATGGTCAGGACTGTGTCATTGTGGATTCAGGCCCCCTAGGTACCACAGCTCAGAGATCTGGCGAGTTACCGGTGTCTCTGCTGATGGATGCGGGTCTGTCTCTGCATGCTATAGAAAATCTTGATGAATGCGGTATTTCCTTTGCCACAAAAGTTAAGCCTGATACTTCCAACGTGATGGTGTCTCTCAGAGCTGTAAGAGCAAGAGCCACCTCTGAAGTGCTCTCCTTTATGTATAGAATTCCCGAGAGTAAAAGAATAAGAGGCAAGGCAAAATTTACAGACTCACATACAGTTATTGTTGACGGTTGCATAGAAATAACCTTTAAGACAGCAGTCATTGCAACAGGCTCGTCTCCACTTGTAACGTACGAACAGTCCAGACTTAAGAATATTTTAACCACCAATGAATTCTTTGAACTTGAAAAACTGCCAAAATCAGTTGCCGTCTTTGGCAGCTCTAAAATAGGTTTGGAACTGGGACAGGCTCTGTCATATCTTGGTGTTGATGTGGCGGTGTTCGGTCAGAGAAAACTATGGTCACTGACTGACGATACTATTCTTACAGTAGCGCATCAGATGCTCTCCTCAAGGTTCAATTTATATGTGGATACTTTCATCACATCAATGGAAGATGAGGAAGATGAAGGTTATGCAATCTACTACATCGACGATCGCGGCTATGAAAACTATCTTCATATGCAGAGTGTGGTTGCCGCAACTGACAGGATCCCGAATATTGCAGGTATGAATCTGCAGAATATAGGTGTAAAACTCGATAGAACCGGCTGTATTAGTGTTGATCCAGGTACTCTGCAGACTTCAGTTGCCAATATTTTTGCAGCAGGTGATGTCTGCCATTCAGATCACCTGTCATCAGTTGCCAGATCAGAAGGCTTTGACGCTGGAGTCAATGCAGCAACATTCCCGGATTTCAACAAAAGACGCACTCAGATAAGAGTCGATATCGTGTTTACCGATCCTGTTCTTGCCATTGCAGGCAAAACTTTAAATGAGATGCGCGATTATGCTAGGGAAACCGGGGATACATTTATCACAACAGAAGTAAGACTGTCTCAGGGGCATTTCAGGGGGTTACGAGAGGATGGCGGAATGCTGAGTATCTATACTTCAGTCAGAACACATAAAATTCTAGGAGCAGAGCTTTGTGCCTTTAAAGGTGATAAGATAGCTCAGCTTTTAGCCTTAGCCATGGAAAACGGTCTGACTGTAGAGACTCTGGCTAAATATTCTTTCTTCAATCTGTCAGCTGAAACTGTAATTACAAAGGCAGCTCAGGAAGCATTGAAAAAGTTAAATAAGAAATAGACACACAAATAAAAGGTCAGTGGTTTTTATGGAAAAAACATTAGTGCTAGCTTCTGGAAATGAGGGAAAAGCCAGAGAGTTTCGCGCCATTCTGGAACCTCTTGGTTTTAAAATTGTTCTACAGAAGACTCTTGGAATCGATTCTCCTGAGGAGAACGGCAAAAGTTTTCTGGAAAACGCCATTATCAAGGCAAGATACGCCAGTGAGAAGTCAGGCATGTGGGCTCTTGCTGATGATTCGGGGCTTGCCGTTGATGCCTTGAACGGAGCTCCCGGTATTTATTCTGCCCGTTACGCCGGTGAACACGGAGACGACAGAGCAAACAACACAAAGCTGCTCGAAGAACTGAAAAATGTACCTGAAGGTAAGAGAACAGCCAGATACTACTGTGCCTTATGTCTAGTTCGACATGCCGACGATCCTGTGCCTCTGACTGTACTGTCATCATGGGAAGGTGCAATCGGATTAAAGGAACTAGGTTCTGGCGGATTCGGTTATGATCCTCTGTTCCTTGTTACCGGAAGAAACTGTACTGCAGCTCAGCTGCCTCCCCAGATTAAAAATTTGATCTCTCACAGAGCAAGAGCACTGCAGGCATTAACCTATAAACTAGAGCATAATCTTTCATGACAGTTCCGCTTCCTGTAAGCCTCTATGTTCATTATCCATGGTGCATACGCAAATGTCCGTACTGCGATTTTAATTCCTATCCTAAAAACAGGAGCGTATGTACTGATGAGTCATATCTTAATGCTCTGCTTTCTGATTTTTATCAGAATGTAAATCTTTTATCAGGCAGAAAATTCAATGCTGTCTACTTCGGTGGCGGTACTCCATCTCTGTTTCCTCCTTCGCTTATGGAAAAGCTTTTAAAGGAAATTTATCCGTACTGTATGGATGAGTGTGAAATTTCCATGGAGGCAAATCCGGGAACTGTTTCGCCTGCCTCCTTAAAAGACTATAAGAGTCTTGGAATAAACAGGATCAGTCTTGGAGGGCAGAGCTTTGATGACAGGGAACTGAAGCTTTTGGGCAGAATTCATGACTCAGAAACAGCTGTAAAAGCTTGTCAGAGCGTTATAAAAGCAGGATTTAAAAATTTCAATATTGATATCATGCACGGTCTTCCTTTTCAGACCGCTCAAAAGGCTCTGTCAGATCTCAGAACAGCCGCCTCTTTAGGCTGTAATCATCTGTCATGGTACGAGCTGACATTAGAAGAGGATACATATTTCGGATCTCATCATCCGCAACTCCCGGATGAGGACTGTCTTGCAGATATTGAAAATCAGGGATTCTCTCTTTTGAGTGAACTTGGTTTTAACCGATATGAAGTATCTGGTTATACTAAGGACAGACGCTGTCAGAACAATATCAACTACTGGTTTTTCTATGATTATTTCGGGATCGGAGCCGGAGCTCATTCAAAAATAAAAAACGGTGATAAAACCTGCAGAAGAGCTAACCGTCAGGATCCTAAAGCCTACATGGAGGACGTTGAGCAGAGAAAGGATAATTTCTTTGAAGTAAAAAAGACCGATCTTCCATTTGAGTTCATGCTCAACCGTCTGAGAGTTTTTGATGAAACCGAGTATGATGAGTTTGAACTTACAACTTCTCTTGATTTTTCAGCAGTAAAAGAAAAACTGTACAGGGCAAGAGATGAAGGTCTTTTAAAGTTCTCTGATACAGGGTATTCTCTTACGGAGAAGGGGCGCTGGATGCTCAATGATATTTTGGAGTTATTCCTGTAGATTACAGTTTATTGGCAGAGACAGAAGTTTAAGTTACCAGAAAACTCAAAACGTGATTTTTTTTAATTTATTTATCAATAAAACGTGAATTTTTACAGCTTAATGGATCAATAAAATGTGAAAATTTCAGCTGTTCAGCTCAGAATAACGTGAAAACATATGTAGCTTAACGTTGTAGAGAGTAAAAAAACTTCCATACTGAAGTTCATTTTAGGAACTTTCATCGTAAGTTACAGTACATGGATATTGTCAAAAAAAGTTCAGATTTGAATATTTAAACTCTCATAAAGATTAAACTATCACCTATAATTGATGTAACAGCAGTTATCTAACATTAAGACTTATAAAGAATTTATAGAGAGTTTACAGGCAGAGTGCTTCTCTAAACTCTTTTCAAGAGCAGAGGATCGTTCCTCTTAAGGACATTTTATGAACATCAATTCAGAAAAACAGAGACTGACTTCTCTTCTGTCATTAAAATCTGCTCCGCAAGGCAAAATCGATGGAGATTTCAGAGTTGCACTCTATGCCGTTGCCGCCCTGTATCAGCTGGATTTTTCAAAAAGCAGCAACTTCGGTCTGTGTGCCAGCCTGCTTGGCTCTGTAGGTTTTAAAGGTGATATAAGCAGATACAAAACTGAAGATTACTTTAATACTTTAGATGATCTTGTAGCAAAAGGTTCACTAGTACAGATCTGCGATAAGAAAGTATACGCAGTTCCTAGTGAAGTAAAGGTTATTAACGCAAAAGTAAAAGCTGTTGAAGATCCCCTGTTAAAAGGTATTGATGATGTAAAACATTACAGCTATGTAATTTCAGATGATACTGGTAAGGAATATCATCTGAATACAGACTTGGTTATTATGCCAAACGATGAAGTTGAAGCAATAGCTACTAAGTCTAGTGATATTGCCTTTGTAAAGAATTTAATCAAGGTTCGTCAGTGCGTTTTAGGCAGAATTATGCTCTTTGGCAAAAAGAAAGCGTCCTTAATGCCTGACGAGGCTAACTTAAAAGAGATGTTCTTTGACTTTGCTTCAGAATCTGACTTAGGAGAAGCTAAATCAGGTGATGTTGTTATTGCTCAAATTGTAAAGCGTGTTGGCTTAAATCGATTCTTGGTTAAAACCCGTGAAGTGGTAAAAGATATTGGTAATTTAAACAATATCATTGTAATGGCAGTCTTACGCAATGATATTCCTCATGTATGGCCTGACAATCTGATTAAATCTTTATCAAGAATTCCAAACGAAGTTTCAGCTAAAGATATTCACGGCAGAATTGATTTAAGAGATCTTCCATTAGTAACCATTGATGGTGAAGATGCCAGAGACTTTGATGATGCCGTTTACTGCAAAAAAGAAGGTACAGGCTGGAGATTATTTGTATCCATTGCTGACGTTTCTTACTATGTAAAACCAGGTACTCTTCTGGATAAAGAAGCTGTTAACCGTTGTAACAGTTGCTACTTTCCTAACTTTGTAATTCCAATGTTGCCTGAGAAATTGTCAAATGGCATCTGCTCTTTAAATCCTGATGTCGACAGACTCTGTATGACCTGTGAAATGGTAATCAACAAAGTAGGCAAAATTGAGTCATATAAGTTCTATCCAGCTGTTATGAGATCACACTCCAGACTTACCTATACAGAAGCTTGGCAGATGATATCAGAGGGTACAGTCATCTTTGAAGAACATAAATCTGTAATGGATGATGTTAAAGAACTTTACAACCTCTATCAGGCTTTCAAGAAAGATCGTCGCAATCGAGGCGGTATCTCAGTTGAAAGTGATGAATTGCATTTTGTCTTTAATGAGAACATGGAAATTGAAGGTGTTAAACCTCTAGAAAGAAATGATGCTCATAAACTTATTGAAGAGTGCATGATTGCAGCAAACGTAGCAGCAGCAACTTTTGTTTCAGAACGTCAGGCACAGACTCTGTATAGAGTCCATGCAAAGCCTATGGAAAAGAAACTTGGCTTATTAGTAACTCAATTAGCACGCTTTGGCTTATCTTTAAAAGGCGGGGACAGCCCTACCTCAAAAGACTACATGTTATTGGCTGATTCTGTTGCTGGTAGAGAAGACGCCAAGATCATCAATGAGTTAATCCTGCGCAGTATGTCAAAAGCAGAGTATAGTCCTGATAACATTGGTCACTTCGGTCTTGCTTTAGAGAAATATGCTCACTTTACCTCACCAATCAGACGTTATGCTGATTTACAGCTACATCGTGTAATTAAGTATCTTTTAGAAAAAGAACAAAAGCACGACTGGGGAAGAATTGGTTCTCGCTCTTATACTAAGGCGGAACTTGTAGCACTGGGTGTTAAGTGTACTGATAGAGAGATTGCAGCAGCGACAGCTGAGCTTGAAGTTGATGGTACTTTAGCTTGCATATATATGGAGAAATTTATAGGTGAAGTTGTTGATGGTACCGTAACTGCATGTACTAAGTTTGGTGTCTTTGTTCACCTAGATGATTATGGCGTAGATGGCATGATCTATATTGGTAACTTTGACAGTTACATGTCATTTGATGAACGCACTCAGACTTTAGTTTCTAATCGCGGCGAAGTTTATGCTGTAGGTAAGAAGGTTAGAGTTGTGGTAGCAGGTGTCAACGAAGAAGAGCCCAAGATTGATTTAAGACCAGATACTATGAACAAGAAAGAGCTTATGTATCTGAAAAAAGAGCGCGATTCATTAGTTGCAAAACGTCAAAAAATCAGTCAAAATGCACCGCATTCTGATAAAGAGAAGATCTTAAAAAATCTTGCCGACATCTCATCTGCTCGAGTTGCAAGTGATGAGGACAAAGTACAAAGAAAAGTAGCTAAGAAGGAAAGCTCTGCTTCATTAGAAAAAGAGTACATCTCAAACCCATATGGAACTGCTGTGAATATGGGACAGATTAAGTTTCCTAAAAAAGGCAAGAAAAAATCAAAGAGTAAAAAAGGTAAAAAATAATGTTTGTTAATCAGAAAAAGAGTCGTGCAAGAGAAATTATTTATGGTATCAATGCAGCTTTAACAGCGATTGAAACAGCTCCTGAAAAGATCACTGCTGCTTGGGTAGTAAAAGGTCGTGAAGACGATAAGAGAATTCGTCAGATTGAGCAGAAATTACAAGCTGTAGGTATCAGAGCACAGGTTGCAATGCGTCACAGCCTAGATGAAAAGACCGATAATGGGGTTCATCAGGGCATTGTGCTTGAAGTAATTGCAACACCTCCAAAGGATGAGCGTTTCTTAGAAGAATTGTTAGAAAAGCTTGAAGATGAAAAGCAGTTATTCTTAATTTTAGATGGTGTAACTGATCCTAGAAATTTAGGTGCTGCTATGCGTTCAGCATGGGCAGCTGGTGCAGATGCTGTGATTGTTCCTAAAGATAAATCAGCATCATTAACTCCTGTTGCTAGAAAGACTGCTGATGGTGCAGCAGAGCAGGTTCCTTTTGTAGCAGTAACCAATTTAGCAAGAACCATTGAAATGATGCAAGAGCACAATGTCGAAGTTGTAGGTATGGCAGGTGAAGCTACCGACACCATCTTTGACTATGACTTTCAGAAGAAGACTGCTTTAGTAATGGGCTCTGAAGAGAGTGGTATGCGCCACTTAACTCGAGAAAAGTGCGATGCTATTGTTAAGATCCCAATGGCTAAAGGTGTTGAGTCTTTAAATGTATCTGTAGCAGCTGGTATTGCTATGTATGAGGTAGTAAGACAATTTTTAGCAAAAGCTAAGTAAACAAAGTCCAATTTAAGCTTTAAAAATGGCCTGAAAGAGCAAAATCTTCAGGCTATTTTTGTGTTTTGAAGTTAATGAAGAAAATAAGTTTGAAAGGCGTGAATTTGAACTTGAAGTCTTAAGAAAAAATAGTATAATGTCGGCACTCAGTCGTGTAGGTAAAACCTACATCCGTCTCCTTGTCTGATAAGTTGACTGATTTTATCAGACTTTTACCGTAAGGGGCATTTTAATGCGTAACTACGAAATCGTTTTCCTGGTTCACCCAGATCAGACTGATCAGGTTCCAGGCATGATCGAACGCTATAAGGGCGAGATCGAGAAGTCAGGTGGTAAGATCCATCGTTTAGAGAACTGGGGCCGTCGTCAGCTGGCTTACCCAATTCAGAAGGTTCACAAGGCAACCTACGTTTTAATGAACGTAGAGGCTGATCAGGAAGTTATCGATTCAATCGAGAACAACTTCCGTTTCAATGATGCCATTATCCGTAACTTAATCATCCGTACCAACGAGCCAGTTACCGAGCAGTCACCTATGATGAAGGCTCGCGATGAGCGTCGTTCACGCGATGAGGAAGCTCGCGCACCTAAGGCTGAAGTAGAGGCTGAAGAAGCTTCTGCAGAAGTTGCAGCTGAATAAGGAGAATTAGCATGGCACATTACTATCACCGTCGTAAGTTCTGCCGTTTCACTGCAGAAGGTGTTACTGAGATTGATTACAAAGATGTAGCTTTATTAAAGAACTATGTTACCGAGTCAGGTAAGATTGTTCCAAGCCGCATCACCGGCACTAGCGCTAAGTATCAGCGTCAGTTAGCAACCGCTATTAAGCGTGCTCGCTTCCTGGCTCTTTTACCTTACACCGACCTACAGAGCCGCTAATTAGGAGCTTACAATGGAAGTTATTCTATTAGACAAAATTGGCCGTTTAGGCGGTCTAGGTGACAAGGTTAAGGTACGTAACGGTTATGCTCGTAACTACCTGTTACCTTTAAAGAAGGCAGTTCTTGCAACTAAAGAGAACTTAGCTAAGTTCGAAGCTGAGCGTGCTCAGTTAGAGGCTAAGATCGCTGCAGAGTTAAAGGCAGCTCAGGATCGTGCTGAGAAGTTAGCTGCAATCGGCAAGTTTGTTATCACCGCTCAGGCTGGTGATGAAGGCAAGCTATTCGGTTCAGTTGGTACTCGTGATATCGCAGAAGCAGCTATCAAAGCTGGTGTTGATCTTCACAAGTCAGAAGTTCGTTTACCAGATGGCGTTTTACGTTCAGTTGGTGATTTCGACATCGAACTTCAGCTTCACCCAGATGTTAAGACAACTGTTGTTGTTTCAATCGTACCAGAGAAATAATAACTAGTTTGTTCTATTAGGAAAAACGGAGACTTGTTCTCCGTTTTTTTGATCTGAGGTAAAGGTCATATTTTATGAATGAGTTTCTTCTTCCTTTATTAAAGTGGGTTGGCGGTAAAAGACAGCTCTTACCTGAATTAACAGCTAAGATGCCTAGAACTTTCAACACTTACTTTGAGCCATTTATTGGTGGTGGAGCAATGTTATTTGAACTTCATCCTAAAAAAGCAGTTGTAGGGGATATCAATGGAGAGCTCATCAATTTTTATAATGCGGTCAAAAACAATGTTGAACCACTTTTAAAACTACTTTTTACCTATCAGAACACCAAAGAATTCTTTTTAGACAAAAGAAATATCGATAGAGATCCTGAGAAGTTCAATCTCTTAACTTCAATTGAAAAAGCAGCTCGTACCTACTATTTAAATCGAACCTGTTTTAATGGTCTTTATAGAGTAAATAGTAAAGGTCTATTTAACACTCCTTATGGTCATTACAAGTCCCCATTTGTACCTGTGGTAGACAGATTTTTAGCAGTGTCCTCTTACCTTAAAGATAATGACGTTAAGATTAAGCACGCCTCATACCTTGAGATCTGCAAAGACTGTGAGAAAGGAGACTTTGTCTACTTTGATCCTCCATACGATCCTATCAGTAGCACCAGCTTTACAAGTTATGCTTCAGATGGTTTCTCACAAAATGATCAGTGTGAATTAAAAGAATTGTGTGGCACCCTTGATAAGAAAGGTGTTAAGTTCATGCTCTCAAATTCAGCCACTCCATTCATTAAAGAATTGTACAAAGACTATAACTGCACTTTTGTTAAAGCAAAGCGTTTTGTAAATCCTAACCGCAAAGGTTCAGGCAGTGCAGATGAGATCTTAGTTAGAAACTACAGATAATCTTTTAAAATTGCTTAAAAATCATTTGTTTTCATTTACAATAGTTGTAGGTGGAAACAGCGATGCATACTCATAATTCTTTTGAAAATTTAAAACCCTTTGTAAAGTGGGTCGGTGGTAAAGGTTCTAGTGTTGAGCGCCTGTTACAACTCATTCCTGAGCATATTGATACTTATGTAGAGCCTTTTGTAGGCTCTGGAGCTTTATTCTTTTCATTAAATTTTGATAAAGCTATTATCAATGATTCAAATTCGGAGCTCATCGCCGCCTATCAGGAAATCAAAGAGAACGTCTTTGAACTTGAGATGTTCCTTTCTACTCTTATCTATGACAAATCTTTATATGAAAAGATCCGCTCATGGGATCGCGAAAAAGATTTTTTTAAACGACCAAGAATTGAAAGAGCAGCAAGACTCATCTATTTGATGAAAACCTGCTATAACGGCTTATATCGTGTATCCAAAAAGAATTATTTTAATACCCCAATGGGTAACTATAAGTCACCACTTATCTGTGATGTTCCTACTTTAAATGCCTGTTATAAGTTTTTAAATGATAAGAATGTTGCTATTTACAATCAGGATTATGCTTCTTTATTAGATATGATCCCTGATAATTCTTTTGTATATCTTGATCCTCCATATTTCCCTGTATCTAAGACCGCTAACTTTACCTCATATCAGTCTGACAAATTCAAAGAAACTGAGCAGTTTAGATTATTAGATTTCTGTATGAATTTACATAAGAGGGGAATTCGTTTCTTATTATCAAATTCAGATGTGCCAGAAGCCCGTGAGATTTACAGTAAGTTTAATATCAAAGTCTTAGAGGTTTGTCGAAGAATTAACTCAAACATCACTAGGAGAAGTGCTGTAAATGAACTTGCTGTAACCAACTATGATGTTGATACAAGTGAACTTTTAAAGATAGACTGAGTCATGCTCAGTCTAAAACGACTCTATAAGCTCTCTAAATGAGCTCCTGTACAGGAAACTGATCTCTAGCGATATCTACCTTATTAAAATCAATATAGGCCTTGATAACGCCTTCTTCTGTGTCTAAGGTCTCTTCTAGCTTGCCGTAAGGAGAGACTACCATGGAGTTACCCAAGCCTTCCATAACCGGTGAAATCACACCAGTTTGATTGCAGACAACAAAGTACACTTCATTGTCATAGGCACGAGTTTTAGCCATTGCTCTCCAGATATCTACACAGTCCTGTCTAAAAGCCGGATCTTCAAGTTGATCTTTTGGAAAGATCCAAGCTGTAGGCAAAACAATCATTTTTACACCAAGTTTCATCATGTCTCTAAACTGTAGCGGATAACGGATATCAAAGCAGATAGCAATTCCGGTTTTCCCAAAGTCAAAATCTACACAGCAAATTTTGCTACCAGGTGTGGATTTAGTGCCTTCTTGTCCACCAAAATAGTTAAAAAGATGGATCTTGTCATAGATGCCAATCACTTCTCCTTCGCGGTTTAAGGCAAAAGACGAGTTATAAATTTTGTTGCCTACTTTTCTTACAATGGAGCCTGCAATGAAATTTGTATGGTAGTGTTTAGCAAGTTTCTTTACTGTATCTAAGATTTCACCACCATTTTCATCTACTACATGATTTACATAATCAGTACTTGTGGCAAAGAATTCAGGCACCACCACAAGATCAATCTTTTCGTCTTTATCAATGGAGTCTTTTAGTGTGTGTTCAAGCTTTAAAAGGTTTTCTTTGACATCACCGAATTTAGATGAGCACTGTACAACTAGAACTTTTGTCATGACTTTTCCTTACAGACTAAAAAACAAAAGGAACATTCAAATTTGAGTGTTCCTTTATTAAAAGCTTTAAATATGCTTAGTAGTAATCCCATGGATCGCCGTTGAACTTTTTAATGTCCTTGCGAACTCTTCTACTACGCTTGACTACTTTTTTCTCTGGCTCAGTTGCATTTGCCTCATCGCTTGGAGTTTCATTAGGATCTATGTAGGTGGTGTTACTGTTACCTGCATTCAAGCTTTCTGAAGCGACCTCGGATGCTTGCTCTAGAGCTTCGTTTTGCTCTTCTGATAGAATTTCATTCTGCTCATTGGTTACTTCCTGAGCATTTTGGGAATAATCATATTCAACTTCAAGCTTTTCCTGATGTGTTTTAATCTGTTTTGCTGTATCGGTCAAATGCTTGGCAATTGGCTCGTACTTTGCAATTAAAGCTGTCTGTCTCAATTGCTCAGCACCATCAGTTAATTGCTTTAAAGGAGAGGTCATCTTTTTAGGTTTACTTGATAGTTCTTTTGGCAGAGCGCTCTTACCAATACTTTCAGGTTTTCCTAGGAACTTAGGCTGTGAATCTAAAATATAAACATCGAAGACACACTTAATTCTTGCAAAGAACTCTCTAATTCCCACACGATTGATGAAACTGGTTGTAGGATTGATTGCATTAAATCCTACAGCCTTTAAGTCATATTTATCAGCGATAAATAGAGCTCTTTCGTTTTGGAAACCTTGAGAGATAAAGGTAGCTGATTTTAATAAAAAGACTTTTCTAGCTCTAATTACTGAATCGAGTGTGCTGATACCTGCAAAGTCAAAAACGATCCTCTCTGCTGGAACTCCTGCCTTAATCAGAGCTCTTTTCATAAGACGAGGCTCATTATAAGACTCATGACGGTTGTCTCCAGAGACTAAGATATAATCGATTTTGCCTGACTTAAAGAGCTGAGATGCTGCCATGATCCTATAAGTGAAAAACTCATTAGGAGCACCAGATGCGCCTAAAGGTGAGGTTCCAAATAAGACACCTACTTTGTTATAAGGAATTTTGTCAATACTCTCGTAGGTCTTAAAAGCATAGCTTGAAATCTTAAAGCAGCTTAAAACCACGAAGAGAATTCCTACAACTAAAGCTAAGGCAGCTAAATAACAGGTCGCACTCAAGAAGCGAGACATGTCAGAGCCAAACTTTAAGTCATTTTGATCTTTGTATGACACTTTTTATCCTAGCAAATAGCTTTTAAATTACGTGCTTTACACAATCTAAAGCGCCGATCTTCTGATACAGTGCTTTTAGATTATCAGGAGTAGTTACCTTTACAGGAATGGTGTAAGACACATAATTTCCTTTTGAACTCTTGCGTGGAGGATCAGTTATTTCCTGCATACCGTCTTTTTCAATTGCATCAACAACTTTCTTAATCTCACCAATTGAATTTACGACAGTAGAGTCAACAATCACTCTAAATCCTACAACTGAAGGAAATTTTATGAGTTCTTCGAGTTTTTTGTAATCGTCAGCCATCTTTAATCCTTCAATATTAAATGTTGCTTGAAAATATCTTATTACTTTTGCTCTGATACTTCTTCATCATTAGAGCTAAAGAATAAGCAAATCTTATCCCACATTCTGCCAAAGAAACCGCCTTCTTCGATGTCTTGTGCTGATACTAATGGGACAGAGTTAATTACCTTATCATCAAGCTTTACATCGATAACACCTAATTCATCACCTTTCTTTAAAGGAGCAATGAAGGTGCTGCGTTTTAATCTATAGCTTAACTTCAGGTCATTCTGTCTGCCACGAGGGATCAATAGATTTAAGTCTTTTGCAATGACTAAATCAACCTGGCTTTGCTTACCCATTCTTACTTCTCTCTTTAAAAGAGGCTTGTTAGCCTGTACGGGAGTGTAAAGTTGGAAATATCTAAAGCCATAGGTTAATAAGGCTTTATTGTAGTTAGCACGTAACTTTTCAGATTTAGCACCAATTACAGCTGCAACTAAACGCATATTGTCATTTACAGCTGAGGTTACTAAGTTATAACCTACCTGTGATAAGTGGCCGGTCTTAATGCCGTCAACTTTCATTGAGTTATCCCATAAGAGGCGGTTACGGTTGTACTGTTTAATGCCATTAAAGGTAAATTCTTTTTGTGAATAGATAGGGTACTCATCAGGCAGATCACGAATGATGGCTCTACCTAATAAAGCCATATCATATGCTGATGAATAGTTCATCTCATCAAACAGTCCATGTACGTTTGAGAAGTGGGTATCCTTTAAACCTAATTGAGCTGCGTAGTTGTTCATTACAGATACGAATCCTTCTTGAGTACCCGCTAAATGAATTGCCATAGCTACGCAAGCATCATTACCTGACTGAATGATAATGCCACGAACTAAATCGCCAACCTTAATGGTACGACCTACTTCGATGAACATCTTTGATGAATCTGTGTATTTCTTTGCCCAGGCGTCTTCGGTAATGGTTACATCGTCATCCATATGAAGACGACCTGCTTTTAACTCCATACCGATAACATAAGCAGTCATCATCTTGGTAAGCGATGCTGGCCAAATCTTTTCATGAGAATTCTGCTCACAGATTACACGACCTGAATAGTAGTCCATTAAAACCCATGATTGAGCTTCAAACTGAGGAGGCTCTGGTACTACGATAGGAGCAGGTGCTACCCCCTGAGCTTGGTTGGCAGCTGGAGCTGTACCATTTTGCGCTTTAACAGCAGCAAATGGATCTGGAATTGCATCATCTGCAAAAGCAGTAGATAAAGAGCAAACTGAGCTTAATGCTAGTGCAAAAAGTGAAATCTTTAGAGTACGTTTAACTGACATCTTGTCTTCCTGATAATAATTTATTTAATCAGTTTCAAAATCTGTTTTATTACTTAAACAGTAACATTCAAAGTGTTAAATTTTTTAATTAGTTAATTTTAAAACTTTTTTATGAAACAATCACTATAACCTTTTCTTTTTAAAGTGTTCATGGCACTGCGAGCTGTAGAGTCTGATAAAGGTCCTACAAGTACACGGTTGATATTCCCTTCCTTTGCAATAATCACTGGATATGAGATCTTGCCTGACACATTAGCCTTAATTTCTTCTGCCATCTTATCTGAATTACATGCTACTAACTGAATGTAGCTGTTGCCCTTGGATAAGGCGCTAGTTGAGGTATAACCAGCCCCCGCTACAGCAGAATTATTAAAGACGTTGTTTGATACATAGTTGTTTAGTCTTGTATAAACTCTTTTAGTCTTATTAGCAGTATAGGTCTTAATACTTCTGCTTACAGAATTACCTGTACCCCATGAGCTAGAACTTGATCCCCAAGAACCATTTGATGATGGGGTGATGTTGTAGCCAGAAGGTGTACCTACAGCATTAGCATAACTGCCAGATGGATTTACTTTAATAAGCTCGATTCTTACTTTTGAAGTTCCAGTGCCGATCATATCGATAGCACGAGCTGAACCTTCAGATAAGTCCAGAATTCTAGTTCCCACAAAAGGACCTCGGTCATTTACTCTTACAATAACCTTTTTACCATTTCTTAAATTAGTAACTTTAAGATATGAAGGCAGGGGCAGATTTTTATGAGCTGCTGTAAATCCTTTCTGGTTATAAACCTCTCCATTAGAGGTCTTTTTACCATTAAAGCCAGGACCATACCATGAAGCGGTACCTTCTTCTATATAGGAGGTAGCTCCATTCCAAATCATATAGTTCTTGCCTAAAACCGAGTAGTCTTTGTTACATCCACCTGTTCTTTGAGCTTCATAAATTGGCTTAGCTCCACCAATACCCTGAATATTCACTTTTTCTTTTTCAGGCATAGGTTTTGTTTTGTTAGGACCGGTACCATAGGTATAGCCACCACCTGCTGAGCCATGACCTGAAGAGGAACAGCCCTGCAAGATAAAGACTAAAGATAAACAAAGAACACTTAATAAGGATAATTTTTGTTTAATCAAGGTATTCTGCTCCTATGTGGTACTTCAATGCCACGTTGTCTCTTTATCTTATCTACGTTCATTGCAATAAATTCAGACAATTCAAAAACAGCTCTAGCATACAAAGGAGAGGTGTTATAACGCATGATAGTGTTGAAGTTGTTAAGACCTACAACGTAACTTTTGCTACCATTTTCAAGATCATAACTAAAGAGTCTTACTTTCTGATTTGGTGACAAGTTAACTTTGGTGGTAGCTCCTGAGGCATAAAGCTCTTCAACAGTTAAATCCCACTGTTTTTTCATTAAAGCATCAACGTTTGCATTATGAGAATGTACGCCATAACAAATACCACGACCAGTCTGCCAACCGTGACCTTTAAAGTAGTTTGCAACAGAGCCTATAGCGTCCTCTTTATCTGTAAAGAGATTGATGTGACCATCACCGTCAAAGTCTACAGCATAATCAATGTAGGCTGATGGCATAAACTGCCCCATGCCCATGGCTCCAGCGTATGAGCCTTTAATGCTGTCATAAGACCAGTTCTCACGATTAGCTAAATAAACAAAACGGGCAAATTCTTTAGAGAAGAAAGCTTCACGCTTAGGATAGTTAAAGCCTAGAGTATATAAAGCATCTAAGACTTTCCATGATCCCATGTTTTTACCAAACAGAGTCTCAACGCCAATGATAGCGCAGATAATTTCTGCAGGGATTCCATATGTGTTTTGAGCTCTTAAAAGAATTTTTTCATTTTCAAAATAGAAATTAACACCAGCTTGAATTCTGGAGACAGTAATAAAGATCTTACGATACTGCCACCAAGGTTTTGCTTCTCCTGGTCTTGTAATTGCATCAATGATCTTTTGCTGGTATACAGCTTGATTTAAAGCATCCTGTAAAGACTCAACAGGCACTTTAGCAAAGGTGGCTAGCTCATTTAAATCTGCAGCATTAGTGTTTGCAGCACAAGATAGCGCCAAGGTTGCTAATAAAGGTTTTATCGTTCTTTTTAGAAAATCTTTCATGTAAAAGCTGCTATAAGCAGTCTCCTTGTTTTTTTTGTTAATTCTCTCTAAAGAAATTAGTCTTTTTGTGAGTATGAATAGACATGATCATACCAAAGCAAATAGTCAGCGTGATCATAGCTGTACCACCATAACTAATTAGAGGTAGAGGCACACCTACTACAGGCAGAATACCTGATACCATTCCGATGTTCACAAAGATGTAGAACATGAAGGTAAAGGTAAAGCTACCACACAAAATTCTTTCAAAGTTATCTCTTGTTTGCAGGGTAATCAGCACACATCTGCCAATGATAAAGCAGTACAGTGACATTAGAATTAAAAAGCCTACAAGACCTGTTTCTTCAGATAAAACCGCAAAAATAAAGTCTGTATGGGGTTCAGGTAAAAAGTCTAACTGAGACTGTGAGCCCTGTAACCATCCTTTACCATAAAGACCACCAGAGCCTATAGCAATCTTAGACTGAATGATGTGATAACCAGCACCTAGAGGATCTGATGATGGATCTAAAAGGGTAAAGACACGTTGCTTTTGGTAATCATGTAGCACAAAGTTCCACATCACCGGTAGTGCAGCAGCTGCTACTCCTGCGCCTACAATGATCCACCACCAGGATAGACCTGCAATAAAAATTGCAATAAAGCCTGCAACTGCAACTAAAGATGCTGTACCTAAGTCTGGCTGCATTAAAATCAATACGGTAGGCATGCCCACAATCACAAAGGCGATGATGGTATTTAATATCTTTGGAGGAAGACTGCCTTTAGATAAAAAAGTGGCTACCATAAGTGGCATTACAACTTTAAAAATCTCTGATGGCTGAATTCTTACCACGCCTAAATTAAGCCAGCGCTGAGCTCCCTTTGAAATATCGCCAAATAGTTCTACCAAAACAAGTAAGATAAGACCTAAGATATAAAGATAAATCGAGAGCTTTGCATAATAGCGAGGAGGGATCTGCGCTACTGCAATCATCAACAAGAATGCTGCACCGGTTCTGGTGACCTGTCTTGTTAACATATCAATTTCCTGTCCTGAAGCTGAATACAGGACAAATAAAGAAAAGCATAAAGCTAGAAACAAACCGAACAATAAAGGCAAGTCAACATGGTGCTTAGAAAAAAAAGTTCCATGAACTTTGTTTGCATTAACCTGACTTAATGTTGTTTTATCTTTTGCTGTCATACTACTGAAGTACCACGCTTCCGCCCATACCAAACTTTACTACCTGAGGATTTGGATCACCCATATAGCCGTTAGGGTATAAGTCTAGTAAATATTTATCGATGATTGCTCTTGCTATAGGGGCAGCCTTAGTAGAACCACCACCTTCGTTCTCAAGAATTACTGCAACTAAAATTCTTGGATGTTTAAATGGAGCATAGGCTACGAACAGGGCGTTATCACGGTGTTCAACTTTAAGTCTGCTTGCGTTGTATTTTTCACCCTGCTTAATTGATACCACTTGAGCTGTACCTGATTTACCTGCTGCTTTATACTTAGCTCCAAAAAAAGCTCGTCTACCAGTACCTTCTGGCCCATTTACTACAAGGTACATACCAGTACGACAAGCTTCAAAGTATTTAGGATCTTTAATCTTTAGTGTATCTAAAGGTTCTTGCTGCTGGTATTTGCTTACTTTTCCTGTGATAGGATCGCTTACTTCCTTTAAAAGGTGAGGTGTTCTAGTTACACCATAGTTAGCTAAGGTTGAATGTGCTTTTGCTAACTGCATTAAAGTAGAAGTCCAATAACCCTGACCAATACCGATAGGTACTGTATCACCTAAATGCCAAGGCTGACGGAAACGGTTTCTTTTCCAGTCGCGGCTTGGGTTGATACCTAGAGATTCTTCTGATAAATCAATACCTGTCTTTCTACCAAAACCATAACGGTCTAAGTAGTCATGAATTCTATTAATACCAGCTCTATAAGCTAAATCGTAGAAATAAGTGTCAGCTGAAATCTCAATAGCTCGGTACAGATCCATCCAACCATGACCCCAAGGTCTCCAATCGCGGAACTGGTGGGTAGAGCCTGGTAACTTAAAGTAAGGAGGACCAAAGAAAGAACCACTTGGTGTAATTAAGCCCTCATTCAATCCCATTAAACACATCAATGGTTTTACAGTGGAAGCTGGAGCATAACCACCTTGAGTTGCACGATTGATAAGAGGGTGACCTGGGTTATTTAATAAGCGTTGGTACTCACCACCTCGGATACCTCTTACAAAAGGATTTGGATCATAGCTAGGATTTGAGTACATAGCTAAAATCTCACCTGTAGATGGTTCGATTGCCACAACAGCGCCTTTCATCTTGCCAAATATTTCCTGAGCATAGTACTGTAATCTGATATCCAAAGTTAAGGTGATATCTTTACCAGGCTCAGGTGGATCAAAGTTTAAGGTTCTAACAACCTGACCATGACTGTTAACTTCTACCTTTGAAGATCCTGTTACGCCGTGCAAGTAATCCTCATAGTATTTTTCAATACCAAGTTTACCGATTTCTGTAGAACCTTCATAGTTGTCAATCTTGCCTTCAGCTTCAAGTTTCTTAACGTCGTTTTGGTTGATTCTTGAAACATAGCCGGTGGTATGGGTAGTGATATCAGCAAAAGGGTAGTAGCGCTTTAAGTTTGCTACAACCTGTGCATTTGGATAGCGATAAGAGTTTACAGCAAAGGTAGCTATCTGCTCTTCTGATAAAAAGTTTGATAACTCCACACCAGAAAAACGCTTTCTGGTCTTAGATTCAGCAAGCAGTCTCTTAACGTCTTTTTCTGATAAGGATAAAGACAGTAATTTATTCAGATCACGAATCGTCTGTTCTGTGTTTATCAGTTTATTAGGAAAAATTACTAAATGATAAACAGGGGAGTTTTCTGCTAGTACCACATGATTTCTGTCATAGATAATGCCACGAGGAGGTACTACAGGCATCACTTTGATTCTGTTTTCATTTGATCTGGTCTGATAGTCTTTGAAAGAGATGATCTGCAAGTAGTAAAGGTTGCAGAAAAGCACTATCACCATGAGTATGGAGATACCAACACAAATAAAAACTCTAGAACGAAAAACGCTGGTTTCTAATTCCTCATTACGAGTCTTGTTGTCAGACTTATTTGAAGAACTTTTCTTTTCATTTTTCGAGCTAAAAAGAGCACGCTCTTTGCGCTTTTTACTGCTTCTGAAAAACAACTTTTAACTCTGTTTGGTAATTATTAGGCTTAATAAATTTTTTTTTGTTTACGGTCTTTGCTTGAATTTGTTATTTTAACGTTTTACTTGAAAAATATCTTTGAAATTTGTCTTTTTTTACGAAAAAAGTTCAGTTTTCAAGAATAATAAAACACCTTTATAAGGTAAAGACTTTATAGACCGTAAAAACAGTTTAATTTTAAGTTTGGTGCTTATGCTCTATGGTAAGGCAGATTTGCATAAATGCTGTATCCACGATAGATAGTTTCAGCTAAAAACACTCTTACAAGCGGATGAGGTAAAGTCAATTTAGATAAAGACCACATCTCATTGGCTTTTTGTCTAATCTCATCAGTAAGACCATTGGGTCCACCAACAATCATCACTACGTCCATTCCTAATGACTGCCATGAACCTACCTTTTGTCCCATTTCTAGTGATGTGTACTGTTTACCTCTTTCATCTAAAGCGATGATATAGGCCTTTTTAGGTAGAGCCTCTAAGATAAGTTTTGCTTCTAATTCTTTAGCCTTTTCCTCAGAGCCTTTACCATTTCTCTTTACAGGAGGGATCTCTTCTAGGACAAGTTTCATCTCAGATGGAAAACGCTTCTGATAATCGTTAAAGCCTTCCTGAACCCAGCCAGGCATCTTAGTGCCGACAGCAAGTAAGATAATCTTCATGAGCTATCTAATCTCGTTTAATTAGTTTTTATTCAGCAACACCACTTGCGATACAACGGTAAAGATCGTCTAATTCATAGCGCTCACGAATTTCCTGTTGCATGATATGAACCATCAGAGTTCCTGTATCTACAATTACCCATTCGCCTAAGGTTTCACCAGATACTCTAATCTGCTTTAAGCCATCTTTATACAGAGTATCTACAAGTCTTTGGGCAATTGCGCTTACATGACGGTTAGAGGTGCCTGTGCAGATTAACATGTTATCTGCAATTGAAGAGTTATTGTTTAAATCGATATTAACTAAGTCGTGAGCCTTAGAGTCTTCGAGTGTTTTTACACACTTCTTGATTAAAAGTTCTTTTTCCAAAATTGTTCCTAAGTTTATAAGTACTTTAAGTGATAATTTTGTTATCACTTAGATCTGTCTATAAATACCATTATCAAGAATGTATTCAATCACAGCTTTATCTAAAAATTGCTTACAGCAAGGATAATCATCAATATGTTCAAAAAATTCTGATTTTTTAGCAAAATTTGCATATTTTTGATAAAAATCCTGAAATTCTATGCGTATTTTACTAGAACTTACGTTATGAAAACACCTTTTAAGAATGATACAGTAGTGTTTATTTATAAAATCATGATTTTGCAACTTTAAAAGTTCGTTTTCACAAAGTCCTAGTTTGTCCTTCCCTAGAAGTCCATAGTTTTGTATAAAGGGAGTGACATCCTGATTGATGTCATTATATGAATAGCCCTCGCGACCTGTCACCACAAGATTAGAAAACTTAATTAGTTCTAATCCCTTATGCCATTTATCAAGATAGGCAAGAGAGTCCATTCCCATACAAAAGAATAAAGCATCATGTGGGTAGAGGTTATGTAATTTCTCTAATGTGTCATAACTGTAATGTGGAATAGAAGGATCATTCTCTATATCACTGATTTCAAATCCATCCCTATCAAAAGATGCGAGTGACAACATCTTTACTCTATCTTCAAAAGAAATATGACAGGTATTCTTATGAGGCGGCATGGCATTAGGAATTATCAAAAACTTATCTAATGACAAAACATCTTTGATATAAGATGCTAAAAGGTAATGATCTTTATGTACAGGATTAAATGATCCGCCTAAAATTCCTATCCTCATTACAATGCCTTTAGTGCTCTTACATTGCTGTTACAGGTTGATACTGCCATGTTTTGTAAATGCATTAGAGCTTCATCATTATTGAAAGCCTGATATGCTTTAGATGCTAATGCCAGTTCACTTACTAAATAGTCATAGAAATCCTGAGGCATGTTTTTAGCAGCAAAGGTTGCGGCATCCATGGTAGTTAGAGCACTAATCCTTAATGGTTTGAAAAACATCATCTTATCTTTGTAGTTAACTCTGCCTGTTAAAAGTTCACTATGACCTCTTAAAAGGCCAATGGCATAAAGTAATCTATCAAAATTACCAATAACTAAAGGTAGTACTTGAGAGAGTGAACTTGTCTGTGTAAGAGATGATAAGATATTTAGTGCTCTTATACTGTTCTTTCCTCCAAGAACAGCAGTTTCTGCAAATTCAAATCCGGTATAACGGCTATTTCCAGAAATGTAGTCAGATGCTAGTTGCAGTGTCACTACATTTGATGATGTTGTTATTTTTACAAGTTCAAAGAACTGATCTACTGCCACAAGATTACCTTCGCAACTCAAGCTTAAAAATTCCAAAGCATCATCTTGAACGGCAAGAGAGAATTTGTTTCTTGCATGATTTCTAATCCACATTGAGAATTTATCACCCTCAGGCGGATACATAACCTCAATTTGCGCTCCTATAAATTTTAGGTTTGCAATCACGATCTTTGCTTTGCCATCAATACTTTTGGTTTTTCCAAAATCATCTTTTAGGGAATTTCCTGCAGCTGTTTTGGCGAGAGCTGAGTTTATTCTACCTATTTCTACGACAGTAACTACACCAGGTCTTGAGCGCATCGCTAATAATTGCAGTACTTGTACTGCAATTGAATTTAAATCATTTAAGTAGATCTTAATAATTCTGTCGCCACCAAATAAACCAGGATCTATAAGCTCATTTTCAAGACGTGCTAAATTAGCTACAGATCCTGAGGTTAAATCTGATGAGGTAAAGAGCATGAATTCTGCTTGTGGTAGTTCCTGTCTGGCTTGAGCAATGACAGCTTTACTTCTTTCATTCTTTAAAAAAGGATCATCGCTAGAAAAGACATATACAGGAGCTAAAGACATAAGATATTACTGCAAACTAAGTGTGATGTTTAAACTTTGAAAAGCTCAAATTGAGAGTTTTTAAAGTATGATAATTAGTGAAATTCTAATAATTAGCGATAAAAAACACAAGTAATTACATCTATAGATATCAACAGATAATTCCAATTATCGAAAACTTAAACTGTGGCTAATATTTTGATTTGTTTGATGATTACAATCAAAAACTTGAAAAAGACTGGATATATCCTATAATGGAAGCAGAGGCGGGAAACCTCTGCTCTTTGCGGTTCTATCTTACCAAACAGGCTGTGACCATAATAGTAAAACTAGAACCACAACTATAAAAAAGTATTTCATAAGAAATCCTTTGTTTTAGTTAAAAACATGGTTCTAGCTCCTAGGTCATTCCCGTGGCCTAGGAGTCTAGAACCGCCGGTGTTACCTAAGTAACCTGTCTAGTATACAGTAATTTTATTAGTAATAATATAAGTTTACTGAATGGGTATACTTATTCTCTATCCTTGTCTTACTTAATCAAATAAAAAAGCCCAAATTTTTCAATTTGAGCTTTCTATTAACTTATTAAAACATATTATTTATTTTCGTTATCTTCAGTCTTCAAGAAACCTTCTTCAGATAATGACTCTGGAGCCTCATGAGGGATCTTAGGTTCTACCTTAGGCAGAGAGTACTCTTTGTTCTTATTAAGTACTTTCATACCATTGTTCAGATCACTTAAACTTACAGCTTTACCTTGAGCAACTTCAGCATCCTGTTTAGCACTTAGAGCTTCTAACAATGTCATATTTCTTGAGTTATCAATATATATGTCATTGTTATCTTCATCTTTTGCTAAAAGTAATTCAGCAGGAGCTACAAAAGGTTCATCAGGATCAGATTGTTTCCCAAGATAGTTAATTCTTGCAATCATCTGATCTGCTAACACTTCATAGCACTCATCAATTACAAGCTCCTGCTCATTAGTTGAAGCTAGAGCATTATCAGCCTTATTTAGAGTAGTTCTAGTAAGACCGTTTCTCATGATGATTGGTTTTGAACTGTTAGGAATAGTAAGTCTTGCTTGAGTTCTTACAATAACATTGTACTCAAGTGCAGCACCTCTAGAGTTAATGGAAGCAAGAGGCAAACTTACACTAGGAGCAGTAATTGAAAGAGTAGGAATATCCTTTCTTTCCTCAGGGGATCTATTAGAGGTACCTTGGTAATCTACCTTAATACCTCTCATTTCAAGCTTATGCACAACTAGCTTATAGAACTTGTTGTGATAAGAACCAGAGACTGCAATTTCTGAAATATTAGAACCAAGCCTGTTCTGATTTGGAACATGGAATCCGCAAGAACTAAGTCCAAGCATCAGTGCGCCTATACAAACAAGCTTGAATTTCATTATTACCGCCTTTACCTATTTACTGCATATCCTAGTTGTATTGCTTTTTTTAGTCTTTTAAGAACTTTAGATAGCAACGATGTTAACTAATCTGCCCTTAACATAGATGGTCTTCTTAATCTGTTTACCATCTGTGAACTTCTTAACTTCTTCAGTAGCTAAAGCCTTTTCAGTTACTGTGTTCTCATCAAGACTTGGATCAATGCTCATTCTTGCACGAACCTTGCCGTTTACCTGAACAACAACAGTAATTTCGTCTTCCTTTAAAGCATCCTTATCAACAGTAGGCCAAGTCTCTTTATCGATCTCGGTAGTGTTGCCTAAGATTGACCATAGCTTGAAGCAGATATGAGGAACGATAGGGTAGAGCATTAGCACTACGTTGTTGTATACCTCATAACGAACAGCCATTGAAACCTCATCAGTGCCAGTGCACTTAGAAGCAACATTTAGAAGCTCCATGATAGCTGCAATTGCAGTATTGAAAGTCTGACGACGACCGATATCGTCGGTTACCTTCTCAATAGTTAAGTGCAGATCATGACGTAGCTTACGTAGCTCTGGAGTTAGTTTAGACTTGTCTAGTTTTACACATGGACCTGCTAAGGTTAAATCCTGAACCTGTGACCATAACTTACGTAAGAATCTCTGAGAGCCTTCAACACCAGACTGTCTCCACTCAAGTGTTAATTCAGCAGGAGATGCGAACATCATGAACAGTCTTACAGTATCAGCACCATACATTCTTACCATATCTTCAGGATCGATACCGTTAGCCTTTGACTTAGACATCTTAATCATACCCTCGTGGTGAAGTTTATGACCGTCTTTATCTACAGCAGAAACGATGTTGCCCTTATCGTCACGGGTAGGAATTGCATCTAATGGATTTACCCAATTCTTAGTGCCGTTCTCATCAAGATAGTAGTAAGCATCTGCCAGTACCATGCCTTGGCATAATAAGCGCTTGAATGGCTCATCATACTTAACCATACCAGCATCACGTAATAACTTGAAGAAGAAACGTGAGTACAGTAAGTGTAATACAGCGTGCTCAATACCACCGATGTACTGATCAACTGGTAACCAGTAGTTAGCTGCATCCTTATCAAACATCTCTTTTTCGTCACGTGGTGAGCAGTAACGAGCGTAATACCACGATGATTCCATGAAGGTATCAAAGGTATCAGTTTCACGAGTAGCAGCCTTGCCTTCATAAGTGGTCTTGTACCAGCTCTCGTCTGTCTTTAATGGAGAGATAACGCCATCGATCTTTACATTGCCAGGTAATTCAACTGGTAGATTTTCATCTAACTCAGGAACAATTTCACCAGTCTCATCGATGGTTAACATTGGAATAGGTGCACCCCAGTAACGCTGACGAGAAATACCCCAGTCACGTAATCTGTAGTTTACCTTTCTCTGAGCACAGCCCATTGACTCTAGCTTGTCTGCAATTGCTTTGAAAGCTTCTTCAAAGTTCATTCCGTCAAATTCACCTGAGTGGCAGGCAATACCGTGCTCAGTGAAAGCGTGTTCTGATAAATCAGGATCATCTGAATCTTTTGAAGCCTTAATTACAGGAATGATGTCAATGCCGTATTTCTTAGCAAACTCATAATCACGATCGTCATGGCCTGGAACTGACATTACAGCACCGGTACCGTAATCCATAATTACGAAGTTAGCTACATAAATTGGAACCTTGCGACCATTTAATGGGTGGATAGCATACAGACCTGTAGCCATACCTTTCTTTTCCATGGTTGCAATATCAGCTTCAGCAAACTTCTGAGTACGGCACTCTTTACAGAAAGCGTCTAACTCAGGATTGGTCTCACAGCATTTCTTTACTAATGGGTGATTTGCTGAAATAGAAATGTAAGTAATACCCATGAAGGTATCTGGACGAGTGGTATAAACAGTAAAGGTTTCATCACTGTCAGCAACCTTAAAGGTGATATTTAAACCTTCAGAACGACCAATCCAGTTGCGCTGCATGGTACGAACACGCTCAGGCCAACCGTCTAATTGATCTAAGTCTTTTAATAATTCATCAGCATAAGCAGTGATCTTTAAGTACCACTGAGGAATTTCACGCTGCTCAACTTTAGAGCCGCATCTCCAGCAACAACCATCTTCAACCTGCTCATTTGCAAGAACAGTGTGATCAACAGGACACCAGTTAACAGTTGAAAGCTTCTTGTAAACTAAGCCTTTCTTGTATAACTCACCGAAGAACTTCTGCTCCCACTTATAGTACTCAGGACGGCATGTAGCAACTTCTCTTGCCCAATCGTAAGAAAGACCTAATGACTTTAACTGCTTCTTCATGTAGTCAATGTTTGAATAGGTCCAGTCGCTAGGTTGCTTATTGTTCTTAATAGCTGCATTTTCAGCAGGCATACCGAAAGCATCCCAACCGATAGGTGCTAAAACATTCTTACCTAATAAACGGTTAAAACGTGCAATTACGTCACCAATGGTATAGTTACGTACGTGACCCATGTGTAAGCGTCCTGATGGATATGGGAACATAACTAAGCAGTAATACTTTTCTTTATTCTTATCTTCTGTTGCATGGAAGGTTTGATGATCGGCCCAGTATTTTTGTACTTCTGGCTCAATTTCTTGTGGATTGTATGCAACTTTATTGGCAGACATCGACATTGCTCCGAAAATTACTTTAAAACTTTATGCGGTTCTTTATTTAAAAGAATCAATAAAAAAAATCTAATTAAAAATAATCTCATATTTTGCCACATTTATAGGCAAATTTGACCAAAATCACGCAAAAATATATGGAAAGAGGTGCGCCATAACATCAGCTTTTGGTAATTTTGAAATAATTCATTTTGTTCCATAAAGACAAAATTGTGCGCTCTTGCGCATTTTGTTTATAAAAATAGTACAATTAGCACAGTTTTGAAAACTGTACAAAAAGTAAAAAGCAGAGACAGATTTATCATGTTAAAAAAATTAGCATTGGCAGTATCTTTAGCAGCTTCTTTTCAGGTAGCTCAAGCCACAACTAATATTTATCCTTTAAATGGTCACCAGGTTTTAGGTGAAGAGCAGGTTTATTCAATTAACGATACTGGAACTACTACTTTAGAGTATGTTGCAGCAGAGTATCATTTAGGTTTGTCTAATATGATTGAGGCAAACCCAGAGGTTGATCCTATCGTTCCTGCTAAAGGTTCAAAACTAATTATTCCTACAAAACTTATCTTACCCCCAACAGTTCATGAGGGCATTATCGTCAATTCTGCTGAAATGAGACTGTATTATTTTAATGGCGGTAATGTAGAAGTTTATCCAATTGGTATCGGTCAGTTAGGTAAAGGTACACCTATGGCTTGGGTTACCAAAGTAGAGCGTAAAAAGGCTGGTCCTACCTGGACTCCAACAGCTAAGATGAGAGCAGAATATGCTGCAGAAGGTGAGTATTTACCAGCTGTAGTTCCAGCAGGTCCTGATAATCCTATGGGACTATATGCTATGTACGTGGGAAAGCTTTATGCAATTCACGGTACTAATGCTGACTTTGGTATCGGTTTACGTGTAAGTCATGGCTGTGTCCGTCTGCGTAATGAGGATAACGAGACCTTATTCCATAAGGTTCCAGTTGGTACTCGTGTAGAGTTCATTAATCAACCAATTAAATTTGCTGAAGAGCCAAATGGAGATCTCTATATTGAGGTTCATCAGCCTCTATCAAGAAGTGAATCAGAATTTGAGAATTTTGATACAACCGTCCCATTCTCATTCACACAAGCTCAGTTACAATTCTTCAAAGATCCAAGAATCAATCAGGATATTCTTAAAAAGGCACTTGATGAGCGTTCAGGTCGACCAGTGCTCCTAAATCCACCAGAGTTTTAACTGTAGTTATTAATGAGAATCAAAGTAACAGCGTTAGCCGTTTTAATACAGACCTTAGTGCTGTCACAAACTAGTTTTGCGCAAATCGAGCTTCCAGGATATGTGGATCCTCGATTTGGTAAACCAAAATCAACGCTGTATGACTTGTTTACTGCTAAGCCAGAACCTGAAGAGATGTTCTGGCTTAAAGATTCTCTGTTTACTCCTTTCATTGAATCATCAGAAAAGAAAGTTGATGTTCTTTTTGAAAGCAAAACTCAAGGAAAAATAAAGCCACCTAAGACTCTTACTGTCTTAAATGACACTTTGTCAGATTATGTGGATGCTAACACTTCTAGTGTTTTGACCTATCTTTTCAAAGATTACATAAAAAAAGGCAAATTCTATAAGATACCTTTAGTTGTAGATACAGATAAAAATAGAGTTACTCGTGGCTATGACGATTTTTACTCTTTTGATTCAGTTTGCTCTGGTTTAGGTATATTAGAAGCTGATTTAAAAGGTAAGTGTGTAAGAGAAAATGAGCGCTCTTTTGGTTTAATTGAAATCAATTATTCAAAAGATCTTGAGCTATATAGATCAAAGCTACAATTAAAGCAGCTTCCTGACAATGGTATAAATGAGTCATACTCCTTTAAACTATTAAGCTCTTTTCCTGCTTTATTAGGTTTCCGCTCTTCACATGATACTAAAGGATTTTATAAAACTTTAACCTCATTCGATAGTAACTTATATTCAGAAAAACTAGGTAAGTACATCCAGACTGAAAACAAGTTTTCTGATTTTGGTAAAGACTGCTTTTATTCATCTATTGATAAGTGCGGACTCTATTTTGGAGGACGCAATACCCAACTTCTATTAGGTCAGGCTACAGTTACTCATGACAAGATCCCTTTTAACAAAGCTCTTAATTTAGCTGTGCACTTTGGTTTTAATAACCGTCCTTACCTGAATTTAAGAAACACCATCCTATCTGATTCGTCTTTTATCAATTATGGCTTTTATACTCAGGCTGAATTGATGATGTTAAAGGATTTGGGTTACAACATTAATGACAGGGAATTTTATTCAAATTCACTGTACAAGAGTGGCACTAAATTACATCGAAATCACATCATCTTTAATCAGGGCTTTTATGCCTGGTCAGATGCTATCCATGACTATAAGACCGATCAACCTTCAAGAATACCAGTTTCAATTGCAAGTCATGTCTTTGGTAACTATAACGATGTTGTACAGAAAGGCACCATAGCAAGCGTAGGCTATGCTTCAATTGGTATCAGAATTGATGGTTCTTATAACAACATTACCGTTGATAAGAGCACCGCTATCTATGAGAATGGTATAGGTTCGAGTGGTATTGCTGTAACTTATGGAAGAGACAATGTTCTCAACATTGAAGGTTCAGTATCTGCAAACTCTGAAGATGGCGTAGGCATCAGATTTGACTTTGGCTCAAATGCTCTATCCGATATGCGTGAATATCAAGGTTCATACCGAAGAGTAAGAACTTATGATGCTCAGATGGGAATTTTAAAAAGAGAGAACGCTCAAAGCGTAGCTGCACCTGAGGAAATTAGAGGACCTATAGTTTCAGAACTTAACATTAAAGGTTCTGTATCAGGCAAAAAGAGCTCAATCTATATTGATGAATCTGCTCATGTAAAACAAATCAATTTCATGAACAGAGCTAAAGTTAGTGGCGATATTATTTCAAATTGGTTCGCTTATCTTGGTGATAATGGTAAGGCTTTTTATGCCAACCATAAAAACCATGCCTTACTTCCTGGTGTCTTACAGTTTGATGCGCCTTTTAAGCCAATCAATGCCTATGAAGTTAAAAAGAAACTCTCATCTTTGTATACCAATGTAAATTTTGGTGTAAAGAGCGCGGGCTCTTCTATGGAAAACAAGTTGCTCCGCTATGTTCCTGACAAGAAGTCATCAGTAGTCATTGATGGAGATATTACTGGTAAGTCACTTATTCTGTCAGCCTTTGGTGGACACACAACAGTAAAAGGTACATTAGATGTAAAACGTCTGTATGTAGCTGATTCAGTTGTTAACTTTAAAGGTGCCCAAAAAGGCTTAAACACTGTTGAAGAACTTGAAATCAGTCGAGGTGGTCAGCTTGATCTTTCAAATGGAATTGCCGATACCTTTATAATTAAAAAGGATGCTGTAATTTCAAGCAAAGGTGTAATTTGCGTTGATATCGATAAAGAAGGAAATATTTTAGATAGAGTTGTTGCTGAAAACGGATTTAGTACACATGACTCAATTGTAAATTTAGAGCCAGGCCTGTCATATAACGACATTAAGAGTTATCAATCTGATCCTAAGGCGCTTTTAAGATTGATGAACAACTTTAATCGAAAAGCTAATGAAGTTTTAAGTCCTTATGGTGTAATCTCAAAATATCCAAAGCATATTTGGTATATTCAAGGCGAGATGGGGAGAAAAGTAACTTGCTCATCTCGAGGCTGTCATTTAGGCGATTTCGTAAACAGCTATTCTAAATCAGCTGAAGAGCTTCCTTTATGGCGCTATATCCTAAGCTTTGTAGGCTGTTTTGTTATGCTCTTCTTAACAGTAGTTATTCTCAAAAGAACAGGTACTGGTCGTTTTGGTTAATAGCTTCCTAAATAAAAAGCAACGCCTCAAGTGAGGCGTTATTTAAGATAGAGTGTAAAAGCCACAATTAGCTTTTAAAGTAACTTTGCTAAATTAGATCTATCAATTAGTTCAGGACTACATGGGAATGAATCCATATCCTTTACTCCGTTGTTATAGGTTGTAGTGTCATTTATGTTAGCTTTTTTACCTGAACTAATAGATCTAATCATATCTATAACAGCATCATGAAGATCATCTCTTGATTTATAGATGGTCATCGCCTGATAACCTTCTTTTACATTCTGTAAAGCTTCAGCTGTGGCATCCTGTCCTGTAATTACAGGAATATTTGACGGAGTGTATCCTTTTTTCTTTAAAGTAAAGATAATGCCATCGCTCAGACAGTCAGCAGGAGACAAAATGCCATCGAGTTTTACGCCTCCATTAGCACCATACCCTACAGTATCAAGAATTTCATCCATTCTTTTTCTTGCAAGATCGGTTCTCCAACCAGGAACATTCGTCTCATTAGGTGAGATTTTTCCTGACTTTACTACTAATGCACCGCTATCGATGTAAGGTTTTAAGATCTGCATTGCCTCTTCATAAAAGAAGAGGTCATTTTTATCATCCAGTGAGCCGTAAAAGATCTCAATATTTTTAGGATCATCTACTGTAGGTTTTAGCTTGTCGATTAAGTACTGTCCTTGAATTTAACATACTTGCTGATTATCAAAAGATACGTAGTATGTTACAGCATCAGTCCCTGTAATCAATCTGTCATAGCTAATTACAGGAATGCTCTTAGCTTTGGCGTCTTTTAATGGATAAGGCATTACCATCAATTGAGCCTATAACCAGAGCATCAACATTGCTGTCTGCTAGTCTTTTGATCTGTCTGTTATGCAGATCGATATCTGCGTCGCCAGTGAAGAACAGCTCAACATTAAAGCCCTTGCTCTTTAGCTGCTGCTCAAGCTCAAAACCTTCGTGATACCATCTGTCATCTTTGCAATGAAAGTAAAAATGATAAGTTAGCATCAACAGAACAACTACAGCGTTTAGTTAAAAGAAATGAAGAAATCATAAGTACGCAAAAGTCTGGAAGCATACTTATCAATACTAATGAGTATGACAACACAACTTTAATGCGTTTTTACCATATTGTCAAAATGAATGGATTTGAGTTGTGGGAAGAAGGCAACTCAAAATGACCTTTTGCAGTTTTAGTGTTTTTAATTTGTATATCAATAAGTAACGTGCTTTAGAGGCAATATTTGTAGTAATGTCAAAGCACGCTACTTTAACTTTTATGACTCTGATTATGGTCTAATCAGCTTATTCATCTGCTCTTGAAGTTCGTCAGGCTTTCTTACAATTCCGTAAATACCAAACAGGATCAATAAAACTATAATTCCGAGCAATCCATAAGCACCAATCTTACTGTAAAGAGTTTGTCCTGATACAGGCGTAAAGGTAAAGTCGATGCTTGAAGCAACATCTGTTGGCATTACTTTTTGAATTTTTCCAAACTCATCGATATAAGCTGTGATACCACTGTTGGTATCTCTTAGCATTGGTTTTTGTAATTCTAACGATCTCATTCTTGCAATGTTCAAGTGCTGTACTGGAGCTTTAGTAGGTCCAAACCATGAATCATTAGATAACATTACAATAGCATTAGTCTTATCAGAATCCATTGCTTTTACAGTTTCAGGGAAGATAGCTTCATAACAAATTGCAGGAGTGAACTCTAATCCCTTTACTTTGATAGGCTCTTGAACTTTATCTCCATAAGAGAAGCTAGAATTTGGAATTACAAAGATTGAACCTAAAGGCCTTAAAAGATCAGCAAATGGGACGATTTCTCCAAATGGTACTAGCTCTCGCTTGTTGTATGGAGTAATTGAGAGTACATCAGATGTTTCACCTAATGCAATGATAGAGTTATAGGCATGAATACCAGCATCAGGAGTGGAGAGAATACCTGTAATTAGTGCACTGTCTTTCTCTTTAAAAGCATTGTTTAATTCCTCAACTAAAGAGGTGCCGTATTCAAGAGCAAAAGGCAGGGCAGACTCCGGCCAAATAATCAGGCGGTCTTTTCTGATTTTATCCTTGGTAAGATCCCAGTAAGTAGCTACAACTTCATTTGTTCTAGAACCGTCATTTCTTACCTGCTGTTCGATGTTACCCTGTACCATGGTGACATCAACAGCCTTTAGAGGTGTTACAAAGCTAACACCTTCCAAGAAGATACCTAAAAGCAGAATTACGGCTGCAATTGGTAAGAAAAGGAATCTGCGTAACGCTGTTAAGGCAATTGCTCCAGACATAATATAAATTAAAGCACTGATACCTCTTACACCAATAAATGGAGCAAAGTTCTTTAAAGGCCCCTCTACACAGCTGTAGCCTGGATATAACCAAGGAAAACCAGTTAAGAACCAGCCGGTAAAGAAATCTGACAAGATAAATGCTACAGGCATAAAGCTGATTAAAAAGACTGCAGTTTTACTTTTTGAGAGGTAAAAAGCTAGAGTGTTTAAAATTGCATATGGTAGAGCAATATATAAAAAGCTAAATAGTACAATTACAAAATTAGAGAGGACAGAAGGTAGCTCTCCAAAGCCTTCCATGACAAAGTTAAGCCATGTAAGAGAAACTGTTGCATATGAGGCATAAAAGAGCAGTGTAGTAAAAAATACTTTCTTTTTAGATTTGGCAACAGATAAAAGCATCATCAAAAATGAATATGCCAAAATTGCAGTAGGCCAAATTTCAAATGGAGCTAAAGCACAGCTTAATAACACGCCTAAAACAATAGCGCAGAGTGCTCCTCCCCACTTACTGTTTACGAGGTTCAAAAGTCTTGAGCCATCTAACGCATTCATTAAAAAGAAAATAATTTTAAACATACGATGCTCTTGTTTTATTGAGTAAAAAGCTGCACGAATGCAGCTTTTAAATAAATATAACTTTAGTTTATTGGAGGAGTTTTTCTGTTATTCTTCATCTGTTTTTTCAGATACATGAAGTTCTAAAAGATGAACTCTTCTTTCATTAGCCTCAAGAACTTTAAAGTGGAAATTCTTGATATCAATGCACTCACCTACTTTAGGGAATTTACCCCATACATGGGTAATTAAACCTGCTACCGTATCAACATCGGCTAATGATGCTAAATCAGTTTCAAAGTACTCATCAAACTCTTCAATTGGAGTAAGACCGTTGATGATGAATGAACCATCATCTTTACTCCTGATGATGTTCTCTGAATTTACCTGAGTGTCATATTCATCATCGATATCACCTACGATGATCTCTAAGATATCCTCAATGGTAACTAAGCCTGAAACTCCACCGAATTCATCTACAACAATGGCAATATGGAAGCGGTTTTGCTGGAACTCTTTGAGCATAGCATTAACATGCTTTGCCTCTGGTACAATCACAGGATTTCTTAAAAGAGATTTGATACCGCCAGTTAATGTCTTAAGACCTGCAGTATAAGGAATAAGATCTTTTGCTAACAGAATTCCCACAACATGATCCTTATCCTCACTGATAACAGGGTAACGTGAGTGACCGTGTTCTAGGACAACTCTTGCAGCTTCTTCTAAAGTAGCATTTAAGTTGATAGCTACAATATCAGAGCTAGGGATCATTACATCTGAGACACGCAGGCGGTTGATATCAAAGATACCCTGGATCATGTCCTCGGTATCTTCATCAATCACATCGTTTTCTGATGCCTCATGAATTACCTGCTCAAGTTCATTTTGATTTGAAGGCTCTCCTTTTTTAGAGAACAATTTTGATAAAAATGAACCATGCTCTTCATCATGATTATCGTTCATGTTTGTTCCTTTTAGCTCTGTGTTCTATCTAACTTATCTTATCTGAATTTTGTAGTCTGTAACTTTGTATAATCTTACCTAAATACTGATAGTTAAGGTAATATTTTTGTCACAAATGACCAAACATTACTGAATTTCGTATGGATTCTTAAAGCCAAGTTCTGCTAATGCTTTGATTTCTAAGGGTTCCATTACCTGAGCATCACACTCTTCAATATGGTCATAGCCAATTAAGTGCAGACATCCGTGCACGATTAAATGACAGAAATGCTCTTCTAAAGTCTTATTCTGCTCAATACATTCGCGCTCTAGCACTTCTTTGCAGATCACAAGATCACCAATAATTGGTAATTCTTCGATCCCTTCTGGCATTTCAAAAGGAAAGGAGAGAATATTTGTAGGTCTGTCTACATGTCTGTAAGTCTTGTTAAGCTCATGAATCTCAGCACTGTCTACCATACGGATAGTAAGTTCTGAGTCTTTGGTTCTACCTCCGGTAATTAGAGCTGTCTTTGCCCATAAAGTCATTTTCTCAAGACTTGGGTATGATTCTAAAGGTTCATCTGTAGCAATTTGCAGATCGATATTAACTTCCATTACTAAGACTCCTTGTTAGAGAATTCTTTATCCATAGCTTTAGACATCTGCTCTTTTAATTTTGCCTGCTCTTTGTCATAGGCATCATAAGCATTAACAATTGCAGCTACTACAGGATGACGCACCACATCAGCTGACTCAAAGAAGGTAAAGCCAATTTCAGGTAAAGCATGTAGAACTTCGATTGCCTGTTTAAGACCAGAGCGAACATTTCTTGGAAGGTCAATCTGGCTTGGATCGCCTGTAATTACAGCTCTTGAGTTAAAACCAATACGGGTTAAGAACATCTTCATCTGTTCTACAGTGGTGTTCTGAGCTTCATCTAAGATAATAAAAGAATCATTTAAGGTACGACCTCTCATGTAAGCTAAAGGTGCAATTTCGATGATTTGTCTTTCAATTAACTTTTCAACTTTCTCAAAACCTAGCATCTCAAAGAGCGCGTCATAAAGTGGTCTTAAGTAAGGATCAACCTTTTGAGATAAATCTCCAGGTAAAAAACCTAATTTTTCACCAGCTTCAACAGCAGGTCTTGTTAAAATAATTCTGCGTACTTCGTTGCGCTCTAGAGCATCAACAGCAGCAGCTACAGCAAGATAGGTCTTACCGGTACCAGCAGGTCCAATACCAAAGCTTACATCATGAGAATTGATTTTAGTGATATAGTCAGACTGATTAGAGGTTCTTGCTTTTACAAAGCCTCTTTTAGTCTTAAAGTTATTAGCTTTGTGGTACAGAGAATCAATAGAGCCTTTTGATTCATCTTTTTCATAATCACGGTCATCATTTTCTACATGAGAAAACTCAGTGATAGCTAAATGAACCATATCAGGAGTTACTTCTGATGGCTTTTTAGTACCTTTTAAAGGAGCTGTATCTACATAAAGGCTTTTAACTAATTTCTCAGCCTTTTTTACTTTTGAAGGAGCACCTTCAATATGGAAATGAGCGCCAGAGTAGGTGATCTTTACACCTAATCTTTTATCGATTTGTTTAAGATTCTCATCTTCAGGACCGACTAAATAGGCAATTCTGTCTTTATTATCTGGTTCTAGTGAGAAATCTGTAACAACGTTATTCATTACTTAATTTGCCTTATAAAATTGTCATGCTGTTTTAGCATGACAAGATCTTTTAAACTAATTCACCTTTTAGAGTATGGGCAATAACAGAGGTGATCTTTACATCAACCATCTTGCCTACTAAAGATAAAGGTCCTTTAAAGACTACGATACGACCTGATGAAGATCGTGATTTTAATTCGCTTTCATCTTTTCTTGAGGTGCCTTCTACAAGACATTTTTGAGTAGTTCCTAAGAAAGACTGAGTATATTCTGAAGCTAACTCTTCAAGACGGTTCTGTAATCTGTAAAGACGTTGCATTTTTATCTCTTTAGGTACAGGATCTTCAAGTTTAGCAGCTGGGGTACCAGGTCTTATTGAGTACACAAAAGAGAAGCTCTGATCGAACTTTACTTCGTTTACAACTTTCATGGTCTCTTCAAAATCTTCATCAGTTTCACCAGGAAAACCTACGATAAAGTCTGATGAGATATGTACAGTAGGTCTTGCCTCACGTAATTTTTTTACAAGGTTAATGTACTGCTTTGCTGTATATCTTCTGTGCATAGCCTGTAAAATTCTGTCAGAACCTGACTGAATAGGTACATGGATAGAATCCGAAATCACCTCAAGATCGTGTACAGCTTTAATGATGTCATCTGTAAAGTCCATAGGATTAGAGGTTGTAAATCTAATTCTCTCTACACCTGGAATTGCAGCAATTTCGTATAGCAGTGATGAGAAATTGCAGATAGAACCATCAGGATTTAAACCATGATATGAGTTTACGTTCTGTCCTAATAAATGGATCTCTAAAACACCGTTTGCAATGTGGTTTACGCACTCATCTAAAATGTCTTGAACAGGACGAGACTGCTCTTCACCACGAGTATAGGGTACGATGCAGTAAGTACATTTGTTAGAACAACCCTCCATGATGGTTACAAAAGCACTAGGACCTACAGGACCTGATTCTGGCATATAGTCAAACTTATCAATTGCGTCAGCTGTAACATCAACAACTGGTTTACCGGTTGCTGTAAACTGACCAATCATTTGAGGCAGACGGTGAATGGTTCTTGGTCCAAAAATGATATTAACACTCTTATCTAACTCAAGAATTTGTTCAGCAAGTTCTGAACCTACACAGCCGCCTAAAGCAATAATTGTGTCCTCGTTGATGTCACCTGTGTGGCGCCAAGAAGCGATTTGATTGAATACTTTATCCTCGGCTTTAGCTCTTACAGCGCAAGTAACCAGGACTACGATGTCAGCATCTTTAGGAGAATTTACCTGAGCAAATCCTGCTGCAGTTAAAAGGTCTTTAATTCTACCACCGTCATAAACGTTCATCTGACAGCCCCAAACTTCAACATAGAAGGAGCCTAACTGCATTTTAAAATTGTCTTTAAGTGTAGTTGTAATATTCATGTTTTCTAATTTAAAGGTTTTCTGACAATGCACTTGTCAAATAATTCAGTCATTAAAGTGTAATCACCAGCAAATGCATTGATTGATGCATAAAGCATCATTTTAGCATTGCATCTTGAATAATCTACATAAAAGCCTGTAGGTAACAAAAGTTCTCTAATGAATTCTCTTTGAGTTCTGCCATTGCCTTCTCTAAAAGGATGAATGGCATTGATTTCACCTAAGTAATAGGCAGCCTTAGAGGCAATGTTATCTTCAGTGCAGTCTTTTAAGTAGTTTTCACTTTTCAGTTTCAAAAATAACTTGTTCAGTTCTTTTTCAATAAAGTTAGCATCGCAGAATAATAGCTCTTTGGAGATATTAACCATACGGAACTGTCCTGCCCAAGTATAGATATCCTGAAATATATAGTGATGGATCTTTTTTAGGTGAGTAAGATCGAAGTTTCCTGAAACCGGCTTTTTCAAGAGATCAACAATCCTTGCAGCAGTGCACATTCTCTCTAACTGAGAGAGAACCTTAGGATCATGTTCTCCAAAATTATTGATTAGAACTTCAGTTCCAGGATAGCAATAAACTGTGTCGAAGGACGAAGCTTCCAAAATTCAAGCAGCCTTATACTCTTTGGTAAGTTTTAATAAAAGCTCTTGGTACTCTTTTAAGGTTATCTTGCCATCAGCATAGCTCTTTAACAGCTTTTCCTGCTCTTCATTCAGGCTTAGATTTTCCATGGCTAGAGTAGCTTTTACTTCGTCAAGTAGCATATAAACTCCGTTTGTTAATTAACATCTAAATTATATCAGAAAAGGCAAAAACTAGACATTGAATGATGCATAAAAAGTGCAATTTTAAGGGAAATTTTTTGCAAAACTAAAGTTTCAAATCAGGCAGAAAAAGTGCAAAAAAAATCCCAGACAAAGGAGACGCCTGGGACTGGATGAGGTATGTGTGAACCTGTATATGTGTATTGCTACACTAAACACTATGAATGCACATCAAAACAAACTTGCTTGCGTTAAGAAAACTTGTGGGATTTAACTTCCTCGTCATCTCAACCTCGAGAGTAATATTAAGATTTAAAACTTAGTAAACACTTAGAATTAACTAATTTTTCAAATATATATTGATTCTTCACACAAAAGTTTGTTCTCATCCAATTTCGTTTTCATCCAAAATTTAAAGTCCGCTGACTAATATACTGATATTGAAAGTATCCTTCGGAACACTATTGTCTAAGTGCAGACAAACGAGCTCTTTACAATCATCATCAAAACAACATTCTATTTCGTCGAGGATCTTCTCATAATTTGCAGTTAAAAAATTACTGTTTGTGGAGATGTAAAACAGAGTTCCTTGTAATTTATACAGCCTTCATACTAGTTAAACACACTGTTCATAGCTGAAATAGCCTCTTCTCCAATTGCAAAGACTTTGATTGAAGGTAAACAATCATGATCAATAATTTCTGAGTAAGTTTTTGAAACGAGCATATTAGGATCCTCAAAATTGAGAAAATAAATTTAACTGATTAGCTTCTTTGGTAATTCAAACTTCTGTTGTAAATGCAATTCTGGAAAATATTAAGAATTTTCCATTTAATCATCTTTTTTCAATCCAACCACAGCTTCTAAACCGTGGCTGTATCAAGCATTAGCAGATATCTGCGTTTTCTACTGTATTTACAGCTTCATTCCAAAAAGTAGCATCAGAGCTTAAAAACACGGTGGCATTTCTTTCTGAGACTAACTCTTCAGCAATACGGATCTGCTTGTTAAGATTTTTTACCTCTTTAGGTAAATTAAGCTTAGTGTTAATCCTGTAATGCTTTTCAACCACAAGACCTAATTGCTTGGTGTCAGGATTGAACTCATGTTCATCTAATTCTTTTTTTATTTCCTGAAAGTCAGTTAAAGCTGACTGTAAATCAGAGTACAGGTGTCTTCTTTCTTTTAAACATTCGATCAGGTTCAGGTAATGTCTTGTAGACTTGCCGTCTATTACTCTGTTATTAGCATCATCAATTTCATTGTTTAGTTGTTCTAGATAACCCTGAGCTTTCAGATAAAGATTGATGAGCTTATCTAGTTTTGTGTCATTTTCTTTTTCTGTACTCTCGTCTTTGAAAAATGACTTGGAATCCTCAATCTCTGAGGTTAGATCTTCAGCCCTGATTTCTCTATCAAGCTCAGAGATAGTTTTTCTAAAAAATCCACGTAAAACGAAAGCTCTAGCTAAGGTAATTTTTGCCATGATTAAATCCTCTAAAAATTGCAAAATAAGCTATAAATTTGCTTATTTAGGTACAAATATCGAAGAAAATGCTTCAAAAGTACTAATATTTGCAAAATTTAGCTAAAAAACGTAAAGACAAATTGCAATAAAAAAAGCAATTGCAAGTTAGTTTTTACACTGTAAAGGCTTATCAGAGCGCAGAAATTATGGTTTACTCTGTAAGCTCAGAAAAAATCACTAACCTATAACTGAGTCGTAAGTTTTAAAGTATTCAAAATTTTAGAATTTTGCCAAACGACTCTAAGTGTGGATCTTTTGTTCTCTGAGCCTAAATTCTTAGGCATGCAAAGAGAGATTAATGGAGTAAATTTTGACATGATCCAATTTTCAACCGATGATACTTCAAGTGTCTGTTCTCAATTACTTTCTGTTGATCTTTTCTGACCGCCTGTTTAGAGCGAAGCGATAGGTCGCTTCCTTTTATTTGTATTGTAAAAAGCTATCGTTCCAGATCATGAAATATGATGAAAATAATTAAAAAAAAATAATTGGATTAAATTCTTAATGATATAAATGCAAATAATCGACAGTTATTTGAATAAATGCATTTTAAAACAGATGATTAACTATAAGATAATTGTAGTAAAATCTTGTAGTAAACTATCAAAACCAGAATAACGGAATTGTTTACACAAACTTATCTTTTTATACCTATAAATTTACAAAACTTACAAATCGACTTAACCTTCTAACAAGACAATATTCGCATAGTTAAATACATACTATGGAGAAATAAATGTCAAATTCAAGTCCCGATCTGTCAAGACGCGATTTTTTTAAGGTATCAGCGGCAGCCATTGCAACTGTTGGTGTAGCTAACTTCTTAAAGCCATCTTATGCTACTGAAGTTAATGTAAAAACAGTAGCTTTATCTAATCTTCCAAAAGATCCTGTTGAAGTAGCTAAATCCTCAGAACTTGTACAGAAAGCTTGGGATTATTTATTAGGTGAAATCAATTCATTACATGATCTTGCTTTAAGAGAAAAGGTTTTTAGTTTCTATCAGAATACAGTTCCTACATTTATGGAACAGCATCATGGTTCGGTTAATGTATCAAAGGTATATAAGATGCTGTTACAGGAGCATTTAGTAGATCCTGCTTTAACTGATGAAGCTCATCTGTTCCCACCATTAAAGGATTTAAACATCAATCCTCAGCCATTCTTCTCAGCACCTGGCAGTGGCTATGGCAGCCATCATGCTTATCCTGGTGGACTTGCAACTCATACAGCTGTAAACGTAGAGATCACAAAGTCTATCCTTACTACTTACTCACATATCATGGATTATGAGTATGGCTATGACATGGCAGTTGCAGGTCAGTTATTACATGATTTAGCAAAGCCATGGGTATTCCAGTGGAATAAAGATGGTTCATGCCTGAAAGAGTACTCCATTGCAGGTACCGGTGCTCACCACATCTTCTCAATTGCGGAAGCTATCTACAGAGGAATGCCAGCAGATGAGGTAGTAGCTCAGGCTTGTGCTCACAATCATCCTGGTACTCCAAAAGATGAAGAGTTAGTTGTAGGCTGGATTAAGGCTGCTTCAATTTTAGCCTGCGTTGATCCAATTGAGCGCGGTTTATTAGATAAAGACGGTAAGAGACTGCCTACACCTCATAAGCAGGCAGGCTATTTAGTTCACTTAGGTGATCACGATTTCGTTCTCTCAGTTCCAGCAGCACAACAGTCTGTAATTGCACTAAAAGAAGTTGCAGCTAAAGATTATGGTATGAATGACAAAGAGTTAGAAGGTGAGAAGTTTAATATCTTTAGAAACTACATCGCTTCTCAGTACAGTTTCATGCATATCCATCAGGCAATGTCTGAGGCTGATCCTTACCTTGCGGTAAAGGCTATTGCTAAAAAGGTTGTGTCTTAAGAGTTAAGAATAAATAAGACAGTTAAATTTTCGGGTAATCGAATTTAACGGTATTCAGATTAAGAGTACATTCTGGTTGAACCTAAATCTAGGTTAAACATGGTTAATTGCCACAGGGCACTGTGGCATTTTTTAGGAGAAATAAAATGGGCATGATGTCAATTTGGCATTGGGCAATCTTATTGTTGGTAGTTGCTCTGGTGTTTGGTACAGGTAAGTTAAAGAACCTGGGTAAAGATTTCGGTTCTGCAATCAGCGGTTTTAAAGCAGGACTTAAAGAAGATAATAATCAGAATTCAGATTTGACAGTGTCAAAACATGAAGGTCAGAAAGAATAATAAGACAATGTTTGGTTTTTCATTAGACCAGCTGCTGTTACTCTTAACTGTATGCTTTTTAGTCTTAGGACCAAAGAAAACAGTAGAGATGGCATACAGACTTGGTATTCAGGCAAGAAAAGTAAAAAGCTATTACGATTCTTGCAAAAAAGAGTTTGGTCTTACCGATCTTGAAGCGGTAAAGAACTCTTTTTGTAATAGCTCAAAAGACATTGAGCAAAAAATAAACTCAATGTCTTATGAGCTCAAAAAAGCTATACGTTCAGATCCTCAGCAAATAGATAACGCAGTATCTGTAAGTGAAGGTAAAAAAGATGACTTGGCAGAAGTCAGTCAAAAGCTCAAGCCAAATTTAAAAATTCAGACTGAGTCTGAAGATAAAGAGCTTAAGCTTAGGATTGCATCCCTTGAAGTAGAGCTCATTAAGATTAAAGCCAAGCTTTTGCAAAGCAAAAACGAGAGCTTATAAGTAAGCAAACACCATGAAGAATAAAAAATCACAGCAAGATGACAAAATCTGCATCTCTCCTTTTGTCTCAAACCTTTTTGCACTGCGTAAAACTGTTCTTTTAAGCCTATTAGGTATCGCAGTTTGTATTGCTGCCTTAGCGCCTTTTACTAATCTTTTGTTTGATGAGGCTACTAAACCTCTTCTGTCATCACTGCCACAAGGCTCAAGAATGTTAGCTGTAGGAGTAGTCTCTCCTGTATTAGGTCCTTTAAAGGTACTGCTTTTTTGTGCCTTTGTACTCTCACTGCCATTTACCTTGTACATGATCTGGAGCTTTGTCTCACCAGCTTTATACAAACATGAAAAAAGAACCGCTCTGCCTTTTATCCTGTCATCAGTGGTCATGTTTGCAACAGGTACCATGTACTGCTATTTTGTGGTCTTTAGAGCGCTCTTTCCATTTATCGCTTCTTTTGCCCCAGAGACAGTGAACTTTGCTCCTGATATAGAGGTTTACATAAGCTTTCTCTTACATATGTTTTTAGCTTTTGGTCTTGCTTTTGAAACACCTGTTGCAGTGTTCTTATTAGCTGCAAGTGGAGTTGTGGAGTTAGAGAGGCTAAAAAAGGTCAGACGTTATGTAATTGTAGGTGCTTTTACACTAGCAGCTGTATTAACACCTCCTGATGTTACCTCGCAGCTGCTTTTAGCTTTACCTTTGCTAGTTCTTTATGAATTAGGTCTTATAGTAAGCTCAATCTTTTTAGCAAGGAAACAAAAAAAGCAAAACTCACTTGTAGTAGCTCCATAAGCTTCAATACGATTTACATATAAAATAAAAGTTGCACAAGACAGCTTTTATTTTTAGATTAGTCTTTATCAATTCTCAGAATTAAAGACCTGACTGAAGACGTATTGTCCTACCATATTGCCACCGGGTGTGGTGTAATGGGTCTTGTCATAATACAGAGCTTTACCACCATCAGTTCTGGTTCTGAACTTACCATCCCCAAGAGCCTGAGCTGCATTTCTGTCAACAAAGGTTACATTGTCTTTGCTCTTGGCATATTCACGAATAGCATTGTTAATAAGATCTCTTCTGTAGCCTAAGTAGTCTTTAGTAAAGTTGCATCTGTCAGTTTTGAAGATGTGTCTTAAAGCACTGTCCTGTAAATTAGCCTTTAAACAATTTACGATAGACTGACTGGTGTTAATACCTTGTCCTATGATGTAGAAGTTGAGCTTTGGATAATGTTGAATTTCAGAATCAAAGTCCTCAATTAAAGCTTTAATGAAAGCATTAAAGCTTTCATCATTATCTTTTAAATTGAATTCTCTGATGAAATAGGTGTAATAAACATCCCAGCGGTTGCCGATTACAACTTTATCTCCATCCTGCATCTTATCAAGAACGTATTTGTAAATTCTGTAGAAAGTCTCTCTTTCTTCATGAGTAGAGATAACTTTTACCTTATAGCCTGAGAAGTTAGGACCATAGCCAATAGTCCCATGCATAAACATGAAATATAAAGGTCTTTTATTGATATCTCTTAAATAGTAGCTGTAATGCTCACTGTGAGAATCACCAACTACAAAGGTATGCGCCTTCTCATTCTGATTGCCAAGCTTATAAACCGGTACCTCATTTAAGGTCATCATGATCTTTGGTTTGTAGTTAAGATCTTTGATGGTATCTAACATCACCATCTTTTTGCCATAAGGATCAATGTAAGGGGAGAGTAGGTTTTTACCATCCTGTGAAAAAACAAAGACGGAGGCAATCATACTTAAAACATAAATTAAAGCTGACAGTCTGTTGCTTACCTGTCTTTTTTCAATATAGAGATATGAAAGTGATGTAAAGACAGCAACTAAGACAATTACCGAAAACAGGTGAAGGTATTTTGAACTGTAACCTAAGTCAAAGCAGAAGATGATAACAGGCCAGTGCCACAGATAAAGGGAGTATGAGAACTTACCTATAGAAGTTAATGGTCTAAAGCCTAAAAGAGAATGCTCATTATGAGCAAGGATAACTAAAGAGGTTCCAATAACAGTAAGTAAAGATGTAGATATATACCAAGCAGCACCGTTACTTAAAGCTGTAGTAAAAATTGAGTATAAAAATAAAGCTACACCTATAATTTCAGCTGTGTACTGAAGATACTGTCTCTTATCAAAGACTAAACTGTAAACAGTATCTTTGTAGAAGAATAGAACACCACCTAAAAACATTTCCCAAATTCTGGTATGAGTTAAAAGGTACCCCTGACCGCCTTTTGAGAAAACATAGGAACTTACAAGAGCCAAAGCTAAAACTGCGCACATAGCTTTAGGAAGATTCTTTAAGCCAAAGAGCTTTACCAACAGCAGTATTAAAAGAGGGTAGATGAGGTAGAACTGTATAGTAATGCAAAGGTACCAGGTATGTAGCAATAACTTTTCAGAAGAATCTAAGGCAAAGTAACCACCAGAGTGAGCAAAGCGATAGTTGCCTATGAAGGTTAAAGTATTGATTACCTCAAGTGAGAGCTCCTTATAGACGGATGGAAATAAAATAAAATAGCCTATGCCAAGACAAAAAGCGCAGACTGCTATGAGAGGAGGGAGGATCCTCAACAGTCTTCTTTTATAAAAAGCGCTTAAGGAAAAACTCTGGTTTTCTAATTTATAGACAATGCCTGAAGTGATCAAAAAGCCTGAAATTATTAAAAAGATATCAACACCTAAAAAGCCACCTGAAAAGGTGGTAACAGTTGATGATTCAAATGACTTTAAAAGATCAAAAAAGTGGTAGAGCACTACCGCTATGATCGCAATGCCTTTAAGTCCGTCAATATCACTACGGAATTTAGCTGCCATAAGTTTTTCCTAAGATTTTGTGTGCTTTTTTACTAAAGCTCTGACTCTTCAAGGTTCTTATAATATTCTTGTTTTAAAGCAAAAGATGCTTTTGAGTAGTCTATGATTTGTTTTAACAGCTTTTCAAGCTCTTTATTCTTTGAGTAGTCAGCTGGTGCAAAATACTTAATTCTCTTATCGCGAATTAAAGAATGCACTCGCTCTTTATTTTTTAATTTTGGATCATAAACACCGATAGCCTGTCCTCCTAATGAGGTTACAAGTTTCATACAAGGAATATCGGTTTGACTGTCACCAATATAGACAATGTTGTCAAAAGGAATTCTTATGGATTCCTTTGGAAAATAACGGTTAACGTCATTGTCATTAACGTTTAGTGTGCCTTTAGAAATTCTAAACAAGAACTGAGTCTTATTGGTGAAGTTAATGTTCTGAGCAGGCCATACAGCAGTGCCATTTCTGTCATAGAAAAAAGCATTAGCGTAAATTGCCTTGAATTTATCGGCAATAGCTGTGCCTTCAATCATTTCTTTTAAGCCTGAGGAAATGATGTAGTGCTCAACTTCAATGCCACACTTTTTGCCATAAGCATTGATTCTGTCAAACCAGGTTTCAACTCCTTTGTAGAGTTGAACCTTAGAACCGAACTCATGCAATTTATCTTTTTTTACCTGAAACTTACCTTTAGCCCCGTTTAACATCAGGTACATGTAAGACAGATTTGGATCCATCTCGTTTTCAACAGCAAGTCTTGTAGCAAGATCCCAGAATTCATCTACATTCTCATTGATTTGCTGAATATAGCCTTGAGCCTGCATTTCATATGGGGTTAGAGTTCTGTCAAAGTCATAACAGATAGCTAGAACATTGTTTTGATTATATGGCATATGTTTATTCCTTATTTCATCGTTGCAAGCTTACTCTAAAAAGATGAAAAAATATTTGATGTAACTAAAAAAGAGCACTTAAAAACTTGCGCCTAATAAAATTCACCTCCCACTAAGAAAAAGACTAAACTGATGTGAAAATTGAAGATAAAAGGTCATTTGCAGTGAGAAATGCATCTATTCGAAGAATTTGACTTAGAAATCTTACAAAAATGAGTACAATATGACTAAGTTTAGATTAGGAGCAACTATGTCAAATACACCTAAAACAGAGCAGGATTACTTTCAGCAGTCAAAAGAATTGACCAATGAGCAGGAAAAAGAAGGTCAGACTTTATATGATCCATATAAGAATGCTCCTTTGAGCATGAATGAAAGACTTTACTTTAATATATCAATCGTCTATGTAACTTTGATCTCTTCATTTGTGTTTGCCCTAGTGATGGTAGCAAGACCATCATTTTTCAGTGCTTTTTTAGGGTTGGTATGGGCAATGCCAGGTCTTTTAGTTTTAATTGGTTTTAACCGTGGCAGAGCTAAAAAGCGTCTGCGTACTTTTCATACCTTTATCTTTGTAGCAGAGCTTTTATTCTTATGCTACGTGCTCTTGTTAGTTGCAACAGCTGTAGCTTCAGCTAAACTACAAGACAGCTCACTGCTTTATACAGCTGTATATCCTGTGTTTTACGTCTTTTATGTACTAGCTTTAGAGTTTGGTATCTTTAGAATTGTAAAGAGGCATGAAGATGCTTATTACAATGAGAAACTAAAAGATCCTTTGAAAAAATACTAGTACCAATAATTGCAAAACTAAAAAAATTTGGAACTAAAAAAAGTTTATAAACAGTTTTTCTTAAAGAAAAACGATAAAAATGACATCCATTAAAAGTGAGTGTAATTATTTGTAGGGAGTGACGTTAAAAAAGTTAATTTTAATTGTTGACAATTTTTAATTTGTCTTTATAATGTGTCTCCGTTGTCGAACACAAACGAAAAATACCTGTTTAGGGGTATAGCCAAGTGGTAAGGCAGCGGGTTTTGATCCCGCCATTTCCCTGGTTCGAGTCCAGGTACCCCTGCCACTTTGATAAGTTTTGTTTGATAATGTAAGTGTTGGGGTATCGCCAAGTGGTACGGCAGCGGATTCTGATTCCGCCATTACCTAGGTTCGAATCCTAGTACCCCAGCCATCTTGATTTTCCAAAGTCTAAAATTTTGCGCACAGAGATTATTTCTTTACCTAGTCTTGACGCTATTTTGAGCCTAGATTTTAGGTTCAATCTCAAGCTGAAAATCAAAGTCAAAACTCCTAGAGCTGAGCTACCACTTTCTTTACCATCTCAACTAAAGAGTTGCCTTCAATATCAATAGCAAATTGAGAACAACCATAATCAACATAGACACGGTTTCCTCTTAAGGTAAGATTTACATCATCGTCTATGGCAATGATAAGTGCTTTTGTTAACAGCTTTAAGATTTCATCTTTCTTTTCAAGCTCGGTCATCCTAGTATCCTCTGTGTCATTACGTCATTTGAACTTACTTTGAAAACTTTACCATGAAATTTAACTTATCTTATGCTAACTACTCTCCATATTGGTGAGAATTTTAACGATCTTATGAAATAGAGCCACAGTTCACAAAATACATTACAATGTTCCACATAAGGACGGAAAGTAAACTTCTTTTCGACAACTTTTGAATATTAAAACTCATTGAAGCCATTAAATTAAACAATAAGACACAGGCTAAAACGAAATTTATCAAAGAGGCAAGCAAATGATCCCTAAGATATCTGACCTTCCACAGTTAGATCCTATCTATGCACAATATCTAAATGCTTTAAAAGTATCAGGTTTTAAAGGTGATGTGGAAAGTGCACATGCATCAAGATTGCTAGTTGCAACAGATAACTCTGTATATCAGAGAATGCCTCAGGGTGTAATCTTCCCAAAAGATAATGAAGATATCTCTATTGCTTTAAAGTTAAGAGCAACTCCTGTTTATGAGCGCTTAATTATCACTCCAAGAGGTGGTGGTACCGGTACTAATGGTCAGTCATTAAATGACGGTATTACTATTGACTGCTCTCGCTATATGAAAGCAATCTCAAACTTTGATGCTGATAAAAGAGAAATTTATGCCCAGTCAGGTGTCATCAAAGATGAGTTAAACGAATTTTTAAAACCATACGGTCTGTTTTTCTCTCCTGAGTTATCAACCTCAAGCAGAGCCTGCTTAGGAGGCATGATTAGTAATGATGCAGCAGGTCAGGGCTCATTACGCTATGGAAGAACTTCTACTCATATTAAAGATGTAACCGTAGTTTTAGCTGACGGTACTATCACTACCTTTGGCCCTGTAAGTGGAGAAAAACTGCAGGAGTGCCTGAAAAAAGAAGGTTTAGAAGGTGATATCTACCGTGGTTGCTACGCTTTATTAAAAGACAACCGTGATGAGATTGAAAAGATCTTCCCTAAATTAAACCGTTTTATGACAGGTTATGATTTAGACCACTCATATGATCCAAAGACTGATACCTTAAATTTAGCACGCCTAATCTGCGGTGCTGAAGGTACTTTAGCAGTGATCTGCGGTGCCACCTTAGATTTAACCAAGATCCCTGATTTTAGAGAGCTGATGGTTGTAAAGTATGAGAACTTTGACAGTGCCTTGCGTCATGCTGTAGATCTGATTGATGCTGGTGTGTTCTCAGTTGAAACAGTAGATTCAAGAGTTTTATCTTTAGCTAAAAAAGATACCATCTGGTCATCAGTTAAAGACTATATCCATGAAGTTGAAGGTCATGAGATCTTAGGTATCAATATCGTTGAGTTCAACGGTTATGATGCTGATACAGAAAGAAGTAAGTTAGAAAAAATCTTTGCTGCTGTAAATAAAAAGGCAGAGACTTTTGAAAACGGTATTTTAGGTGCACAGTTAGCTCAAACTCCAAAAGCTGTGAGTGCTATTTACGGTATGCGTAAAAAGGCTGTAGGTCTGTTAGGTGCTGCAGCAGGTGACAAGAAACTGGTTGCCTTCACCGAAGATACTGTAGTACCTCCAAGAAATTTAGCTGACTATATTTTAGAGTTTAGATCTTTATTAGACTCATTACATGTAACCTACGGTATGTTCGGTCACGTGGACACTGGTCTAATGCATGTACGTCCTGCTCTTGATCTTACAACTGACGAGGACAGAGAAAAATTAGTTACTATCTCTAATAAGGTTGTAGAACTGGTTAATAAATACCAAGGACAGATGTGGGGTGAGCACGGTCGTGGTTACCGTTCATGCTTTGGTGAGGTTTTCTTTAAAACATTATATCCTGTAGCACGTAAGGTAAAAGCTCTGTTTGATGCAAAGAATATCTTAAATCCTGGCAAGATCTGCGTTCCATTTGGTAATGAGACCGACAAGATTGTTTCAATTGACTCTCTTATGAGAGGCGATCTTGATAGAACCATACCATTGACTGTAAGACAGTCTTTTAAAGGTGCTGTAAGCTGTAACGGTAATGGTCAGTGCTTTAGCTATCAGACCAGTGCTCTAATGTGTCCTAGCTACCGTTATACCAAGAACCACATCCGTTCACCAAAAGGCTTCAGTGAGTTAATGCGTGAGTGGATGAGACTGATGAATGACAGAGGTTATAATATTGCCTCTGAAGAAGTGTCACTAATGACCTCTTCTCCAAATCCAATTAACTTTGTAAAGAGAGTTATCAACACTCTTACAACTAAAAAAGAGGATTACTCAACTGAGTATTTAGAGAATATTCAGACCTGTCTGTCATGTAAATCATGTAAGAGTATCTGTCCTGCTCACGTAAATGCAGCAGATATGAACTCTCGTTTCTTAGCTCTGTACTACAGTCGCTATCTAAGACCTTTAATGGATATCTTAATCCTAAATGCTGAGTTTACTCTGCCTTTAATGGCCAAAGTACCTAAGTTATCCAATGCCTTCTTGAGCAACAGCATCATCAAGTCATTAACTAAAAAGATCTTTGGTTTTGTGGATATTCCTCTGTTCAGTGAAAAGACTTTCCACAAAGAATGTCATGACAATGGTTTTGAAATCTTAACTGCGGATAAGGCGGCTAAGTCAGACTATGAAGTTATCATTGTCACCGATCCGTTTACTGTAAGTTATGAAGCTCATGGCTTGATTGCAATGGCTTCATTTATGAGAAACATTGGCTATAAGGTAGCTTTCTTACGCGCTTATGTAAACGGTAAGATCAAAGTTATCCGTGGTCAGAGAAGAAGCTTTGTTCATTTTGCAGCCAAGCAGGCAGCAAGACTTGAGCTAATTGCAAAATCAGGTAAGGCACTTGTAGGTTATGACCCTGCTTTGACAATCTGTTACCGTGATGAATATACTCAGATGTTAGGTGACAGACGCGGTGAGTTTGACGTAAAGCTCCCTGAAGAGTGGTTAAATGAGCAGTTTGGCACTCAGACATTTGTAGAGCGTTTTGCTAAAATTAAAGACAAAGTTGAACAGACTTCAAAAACAGATGAGTTTAAAGCTCCTTATTTCTTATTTACTCACTGCACCGAAAGAGCTCTAATTACCCAGTCTCCAGTCTTATGGCAGACTTTAATGCAGCACTTTTTCATCAATGTAATTCCTGAGACAGTAGCCTGTTGCGGTATGGCAGGTTTATTCGGTCATATTGCCAAAAATCATGATGAAACCTATGCAGTTTATGAGAAAAACTGGAAGGGTAAGATTAAGTCTCATGACTTCAAGCACTGCTTAATTACAGGATTTAGTTGCCGTTCACAGGTACACAGAATGGAAGGCAAGGAAGCTGTGCATCCATTATTTGTCTTAAATGACTTATTAAATAAGGCATTGAAGTAATGAATTTTAAAGATCTGCTAGCCTATATCTTTGGAAGTGCGGTACTGTTTATAGCAGTACCATCTGTGATGATTTATCTTGGGGTAAATTATACATATGATTTCATGCCCATAGGTTTGACTAGCAGTATCTTTGGTGCAATCTGTTCAGCCGTTGGTCTGTTTTTTGTCATTTGGTCTAATTATGAATTGATTAAAAAAGGACATGGTGGAGCTGTAGTTTTAGGTAATGTAAAATTAACTAAACAAACTGACCGCTTGGTAACCGAAGGCCCATACTCTCTTTGCAGAAATCCTATGCATATGGGTATTGTCCTGTTTTATTTAGGTCTGTGTTGTGCTATAAATTCACTTATAACTTTAGTGATCCCTTGTTTATTTTTAATCTTTGCTCAAATCGTAGCTGTTTATATTGATGAGCCAAGACTTAAAAGAGATTTCCCTGAAGAATATTCACAGTGGGTACAAAAAGTACCTCAAAGGTTTTGGCCTAAACCTAAAAAAGGCTGATTATAAAAGGAGATTTTCATGACCATGATGTCGGGCGCACAGATGGTAGTGCGCACCTTAGAAGATTTAGGTGTTGATCGTTTATTTGGTTATCCTGGTGGAGCTGTGCTTGATATTTATGATGCTCTTCTCGAGTCCACAAAGATTAAACACATTCTAGGACGTCATGAGCAGGGCGTAGCCCATGCTGCCGACGGCTATGCAAGAGCAACAGGTAAAGTCGGTGTATGTTTAGTTACCTCAGGTCCTGGAGCTACTAATACTGTAACTTCAATTGCTACAGCTTATATGGATTCAATCCCAATGGTAGTTCTTACAGGTCAGGTAGGTACTCCACTTATTGGATCAGATGCTTTCCAAGAAGTTGATACTGTAGGTATCACAAGACCTATAGTAAAGCACTCATACTTATGTCAGTGCGCACTGGATATTCCAAAGTATATAAGACAGGCTTTCTATTTAGCTGCATCCGGCAGACCTGGCCCTGTTGTAGTTGATATTCCAAAGGATTGTGTAAGACCTTCATTACGCTTTGAATACCCAGAACAGAAAGGTCCTGTAAAGTTACGTTCATACAACCCAACCATGCAGGGGCACCGCGGTCAGGTAAAGAGAGCAGCTAAATTATTAGCTGAGGCCAATCACCCTGTAATGCTAATCGGTGGTGGTGCTCAGTTATCAGGTGCAACTGATGAAGTTCGTTCAATTGCTCATCGCTTTAATGTACCAGTAACTGCAACCTTAATGGGCTTAGGTGTATATCCTGGTACTGATAAACAGTTCTTGGGCATGTTAGGTATGCATGGTACTTATGAAGCAAACCTTGCTATGGATAAGGCAGACTTGGTCTTTGCTGTAGGTTGCCGTTTTGATGACCGTGTAACCAATAACTTAGCTAAATTCTGTCCTGCTGCTAAGATTGTTCATATTGATATTGATCCTGCTTCAATCTCAAAGACAGTAAATGCTGATATTCCAATCGTAGGTGATGCTAAGACCGTTTTAAATCAGTTCATTGATGCTTTCAATGAGTTTGATTTAAAAGAGAACGAGACTGCGATGAAACAGTGGTGGGCTGAGATTGAGAAGTGGCGTCATATCGATTGCCTGAATTACCGCCATGACGAAAATTTAATTCAGCCTCAGGAAATCATTGAAGCTGTTTATAAGGCAACTGACGGTAAGGCTATCATTGCAACCGACGTTGGTCAGCATCAGATGTTTACAGCTTTATACTATAAGTTCGATGAACCTCGTCATCTGTTAACCTCAGGTGGCTTAGGTACTATGGGCTATGGTTTCCCAGCTGCAATCGGTGCTAAAGTAGGTGAGCCTGATAAAGAGGTTTGCTTATTTACAGGTGACGGTTCATTCCAGATGAATATTCAGGAGTTATCAACCTGTTTAGAGTTTGGTATTCCACTTAAGATCTTTATCTTAGATAACCACACATTAGGTATGGTTCGTCAGTGGCAGAAAATGTTCTATCACGGACACATCAGTTCTACTAACTTAAACTCAAATCCTGACTTTATCGCTTTAGCTAAAGCTTATGGTCATGAAGGCATCAGAATTGAAGATCCTAAAGATCTTGAAACTGGAGTAAAGAAAGCATTAGCTATGAAAGATAAATTAGTGATTGTAGATATTGTCTGCAACACTGATGCTAAGGTTCTGCCTATGCAACAGATGGGTGGCAGTATGTCAGACATGTTCCTAAATGAGGATTAGTATGCGCCAGGTTATTTCAATCTTATTAGAAAACGAAGCTGGAGCTTTATCAAGAGTCGTAGGACTGTTCTCTCAGCGTGGCTACAACATTGAGAATATTACTGCAGCTCCAACTGAGGATAAATCCATCTCAAGAATCACCATCTTAACAGAAGGTGATGGTACTGTAGTTGAAAGAATTACCAAGCAGTTACATAAGTTAGTTAATGTAATTAAGGTGTCAAGCCAGCAGGATAATTCCTGTGATATCGTAGAGCGCGAGATCCTCTTTGTTAAGGTACAGGCAGTAGGTCATACCTTAAGAGAAGAAATTAAGACTTTATGTGATATCTTTAAAGCTGAAATCGTGGATATTACTCCAGAGCTTTACATCCTGCAGTTTGTGAACACTTCATTTGAAGTGGACAGATTTTTAAAGGCTGTCTCAGAGCAAGCTGAAGTCATTGAAACCGTGCGCTCAGGTGTGTGTGGTATCTTCAGAGGCGAGCATTCACTGCATTCTTAATTTACAATATTTAAGTATAGAGCCTCGCAGTGCGGGGCTTTTTAAATTATGACAGAGCAAGAATTTACAACTTACAAAACTGAGCTTTTAGCAAAAGTAGAAAAGCTTTATAAAAACGATGAATTATTTAAAATCATCGACCTTTTAGAAAACAGTGAGCTTGATTTTGAGCTGTGCATGGAGCTAGTTAGAACCTATATCAATGCAGCTAACAGAACCTCTGATCCTTTTTCTTTATTTGAAAAATCTGAGATTTTATTAGATAAGTTCTCATTAGAAGGTAAGATTTCAGCTAAATACCATTTTTTAAGAGGCTATATCCTCTTTAAGAAAGGACTTATTTCCGATAGCTTAATCCGTTTTGAAGAAGCACTAAAACATGCTTCAGTTATGGATGGTCAGCTGTTCTCAAACATCACCATCATGATTGATAATGCCAAACGTCTTTTAGATAAAGCTGAGTTTAAAGGTTTAGATGAGAAGGACTCAAAAGAGCTTTTATCTTTTGTAGAAAAGAACTTTGGTAAAGTAAATCACTTATGTGAGTTCTCACATGTTTCTCTGTATCAAATTGCACCTACAAAAGAGCATGACTACAACCTGATTGTAAGTGTTGGTTTGAGTGGTAAAAACACAGAGTCTAGTTCAGAGCTAAAACAAGAGAATATAGAGCTCTGTCTTGCACTGCCAAAAGACTACAGATTTAATAAAGACTCAAAATCAGCATTTGAGATTTATATGTTAATTGAGATAATAAGCTATCTTATAACTGAGAAAAATCCTGTAGGTTTTGGCTATTATCTTGAAAAGGAAAATGGCTTTTCAAAGAGAACTGCTTTTACCGGTGCGATGCTAGCTTCATTAGGAGAATATCCTAAAGAGAACCAGTCGGTTATCTTATCCTCTGGCCGCAATGTCAATTTCTATGAATTGTTGCCACTGCGTCCTATGGAACTTAATTTTAGAAAAACTCACAGTGCGCATGAACTGTTAGAGCTTTTCAAAGAGCATCTTATAAAACTGACACCTTTTATCAGTACTCGAGATGATGTCTGCCAGAGACTGAATAAAGAGTAGAATAGTAGGTCATTAAATCAGGTTAAATGCCAGATTACAGAATTTTATTTGTAGTAAGCGAAAAAATAGGAGGCTGCAGCTATGAAATATAACCGACAGATCACAATAAACTATTGCTTACTAGTACGAGTGCGCTAATGACTGTTTGCCTTACATGGCATATTTGATTTGATGTTTTAAAGATTAAAAAAGATTTTAGAGATAAAAAATATGGAACAGTTAAACGGTGCACAGCAGGTTGTTAGAGTTTTAGAAGATCTCGGAGTAACCAGAATTTTTGGTTATCCAGGTGCTGCTGTTACAGATATTTATGATGAGTTATATGACTCAAAGAAAGTTGTTCATACACTAGCCCGTCACGAGCAGGGCGCAGTTCACATGGCTGACGGTTATGCCAGAGCTACAGGTAACGTAGGTGTAGCTATCGTAACTTCAGGTCCTGGTGCTACTAACACTGTTACGGCATTAGCTACAGCTTATGGAGATTCAATTCCACTGGTTTTAATTACAGGTCAGGTAAGTACAGATTTAATCGGTACTGATGCTTTCCAGGAAGTTGATACTATGGGGGTTACAAGACCAGTTGTAAAGTACAGCTTCTTATGTAAAAAGCCTGAGGATATCGCTAAAAATTTACGTAAAGCCTTCTTTATTGCTTCAACTGGCAGAAAAGGCCCTGTAGTAGTTGATATTCCAAAGAACTGTCAGAGCAGAAACTATTTCTTTGATTATGATACCAACCCTGATGTAAAGATCCGCTCCTATAATCCTACCGTTTATGGTCATAAAGGACAGATAAAAAGAGCTGTAAACGAGATCTTAAAAGCTTTGCACCCAGTAATGTTAATCGGTGGTGGTGTAGTGCAGGGAGATGCAACAGGAGAAGTTTATAAGATTGCTAAAAGATTAAACTTACCTGTTGTAAGTACTCTTATGGGTATCTCAGGCTATCCAGCTTCAGATCCTAACTATTTAGGTATGTTAGGTATGCATGGCTTGTATGAAGCTAATGAAACCATGCACCACTCAGATTTAATCTTTGCAGTAGGTACTCGTTTTGCTGATAGAGCAACTAATAAAGTATCTAAGTTCTGCCCTGATGCAACTATCGTTCATATCGATGTTGATCCTGCTTCAATTTCAAAGACAGTTCAGGCAGATATCCCAATTGTAGGTGATGCTAAGACTGTTTTAAATCAGATCACTTCTACATTAGATGAGTCTGATACTTCAAAGCAGCCTGACTTAAAGCCTTGGTGGGATGAGATTAACACCTATAAGCAAAAGCACTGCTTAGCTTATGCTAAAAAAGACGGCATCATCAGACCACAGGAAGTAATCGAGACTATCTCAAGAGTAAGTCATGAGTTAGGAATTGACCCATACGTAACCACTGATGTAGGTCAGCATCAGATGTTTACAGCTCAGTACTTTAAGTTTGAAAAGCCACGTCATTTCATTACATCAGGTGGTTTAGGAACTATGGGCTTGGGTTTCCCAGCAGCTATCGGTGCCAAGTTTGCACTTCCAGATGCAACAGTACTTTGTATCTCAGGTGACGGCTCTTTCCAGATGAATATGCAGGAATTGGCCGTTTGCAGAAAGTACAATTTACCAGTTAAAGTTTTCATTCTGGATAACTCTGTATTAGGTATGGTTCGTCAGTTCCAGACTGTGTTCTATGATCACCGCTACAGTGCTACAAATCTTGATGGAAATCCTGACTTTGTAAAACTGGTTGAAGCATATGGCTTTAAGGGTATTAGAGTAACTGATGAGAGTAAACTTGAGAGCACTGTAAGAGAAGTACTCAAGGCTAAAGATGAGTTTATCTTAGTGGACGTTATCACTGATACTAATACAAAGGTAATGCCATGGTTAAGAGCTAATGGCTCAATGGTTGATATGATGTTAAATGATGAGGAGAACAAATAATGAGACACGTAATTTCCATTCTGATTGAAAATGAGGCTGGTGCTCTGTCACGTGTCGTAGGTTTGTTCTCACAGCGCGGTTATAACATCGACAGCTTAACCGTAGCTCCTACAGATGATGCAACCTTATCACGCTGTACTATCCTAACCTCCGGAGATAAAAGTGAGGCTGAGCAAATCACCAAGCAGTTGCATAAGCTTGTTTGTGTATACCGTGTATCAGCACTTTTAGATGAAGCTGAAGGTGGTATTGAGCGCGAAATGGTCCTAGTAAAGGTAAGCACTCCTAACCGTAATGTAAGAGATGAAGTTAAGAGTTTAGCTGATATCTTTAATGCCAAGATCATTGATGTTAATGCTGAGATCTTTACTTTAGAGTATGTAGGCAATTCAGATGAAACTGATAACTTTATCAGCACCATCTGCAAGTTAGCTGAAGTAATCGAAGTTGTACGTTCTGGTGTCTTAGGTATTGCTAAAGGCACTCACTACATGAAGCCTTAATTACCTATAAATTAAGGTAAACAAAAGGCTAGCGCAAGCTAGCCTTTTGATTAACATTCAAAGCAAATCTAACAAAGCAAATCTAATTATCGATAGTAAAGCCAACAGAAGGACCTTCTGATTTATCCTCTTCTTTACTCTCTCCATCAACATCGATAACCTTATTATTCTCAAGAGCTTTTAACTCTCTAGATGAGTTGGCATCAAACTTATCTATCATGGATTTAAAATTACCTTTGCCTTTATAAAGTCTGTTCTCAAGCTCATCTACGCTGTCTCTTAATTTCTTTTCAGCAGAGGTTATTTTTTCACAAGAGTCGATGACGTTATTGAACTTTGCGTTAATCTTTTGAGCAAATGAAGCTAAATTCCTCATTCTGTCAGATTGCTCTGCTAATACCCATAAGTTGCCCACTACTCTTAGAGCAGGTAATAAAGTAGAAGGGGATACTAAAAAGATCTTATTCTGCGCAGCTCTATCATATAGGGCAGAGTCAGCATATAAAGCATCAGTTAACGCAGCATCAACTGGTACAAACATAAAGACAAAGCTTGGACTGTTCAGAGATTCATATGAGCTGTAATCCTTTTTGATAAGCTCATTTAAGTGAGAATTTAATGAATCAATATGAGCTTTCATTGCTGTACTTTTATCACTCTCACTTTGAGCATTGATAAATGATGTATAAGCAGTAAGTGAGCACTTAGCATCAATGATTAAGCAATGGTTATCAGGCAGTCTAACGACAGCATCCGGACGACCTCTCTCTCCTAAACTTCTGTCACCAGCTACCTCTCGTTCATACTCAATGCCTAATCTTAAACCTGAAGCATTTAGAACTCTTTCTAGCTGTAACTCACCCCACATACCCTGAGATTTACCTCCAGAGCGCAGAGCTTTGGCAAGCTCTTCGGCCTGTTTTGACAGTGTGGAATGTGATTCTTCTAAGATTTTTATTTCCTTTTGCAGTTCACCTGAGCGTCTTGCATTACTCTCCTGTGTCTGAGCAATATAGTTCTTGAAGTTAATGAGTTCTTCCTTTAATGGATTAACTACCTGTGTAAAGTTCTCCTTTGAAGTCTTTGACAGATCTTCGGTTCCTGCCTTCACAAGGTTGTGCCCCATTACCTTTAGCTGTTCCTGCAGCTCTTTATATGAAGTGTCAAAGCGCTTTTGCAGTTCCTGGTTCAGTACTCTGTTGGACTCAATATCCGAACGCAGTGACGCATTCATGGCATTGAGTGAATTTACGCTGGATACTGCATCGTCATACTTTACCTTTAACTCAGACAGTTCTTTTGTAAGACGGCTGTTGTCAAAATCCAATCTGTCGCGTTCCGAGACAAGAGAGGTTCTCTCAGTATTTAAATTATTGAGGTTATCCTGCAGGACTTTTACATATTCACTGCTCTTTGTAAGTGCCTCTTGAGCCGAATGCAGGTTGGCAGCATCGGTTGCACTCTGTTCGGTAAGTTTTGAATTTTCTTTTGAAATTTCAGTAAATTTATAAATAAAAAAACAGAGCAGCAGTGCCAGTAGCACCATCACAAGATTAGGAATGTTAAGCAGGTTTTCCATTGATAAGCCCTAATTTCCATAAAGACTAAAATATATCTTTTTGCATCAGCAAACTAATTCAAAACACAGCTGATACAGACGGATAAATAAGAGATTTTACTTTCACAAGTAAATTCCTTAATAAGCATTAAGTGTAGTTTTATTATATAACAAAACCTATACAAATAGTTATTATATTGAAATAAATTCACAAAATATGATAAATGAAAAGGTGGTGAAGAAAACAGCTTTATCGTCAAGTTATGTTTTACGTAAGAACGGAATCAGAACAGTGAATTTTAAAACGTTTATAAGATAAGGCTCCAGCCATACTGACTGGAGCAAACAGGAAAGAAGTGGTGGTTATTTATCCTGACATAGCTCCAGGTTCTCTGGATCAATTTCTACAACACTTTTGTCGCTTTCCTTTTCAAACCTGAATTTACCATCTTTTGTACCTTCAAGTATAATTCCCGGCTCCTTAGTGTCGATTGTGCACATTCTCATCTTGCCGTTGACAGTGTTCTTTTTGATTAACTCCTGCTGCATCTGACCTACCATGGCAAGCTGCTGTAAACCTGGATCGTTAAGAACTTCGCTGTTCAGACCATCTGAAGAAGCAGACTGTCCGTTCTGGGCTTCAAGACTGGCTCTGGCTTCCTGTTTATTCTTTTCACGCTGTTTTGCTCTTTCCTCATCCATGACCTGCTGGATTTCGAGAAGCGTCTTGTCCTTGCCGTTAATCTCATTGAATTTTTTAAACCTTTCTCTTGCAAAAGTACAGTGACCAAACGGCAGTTTCTCTTCAGTTAAGATAGCGGCGGTATGCATTTGTACGTCAGTATGATTCCTAAATGGCAGGTCTGTTAAGTCTACATTTTCTGGTGCAATCAAGGTGAACACGTTAAAGTTATCATCCTGATCAAAGTACATAGCCATATTGCAGTCCTCGTCAAGAAAATAGTAGACAGACAAAACTCCCATGCTCTTAGCATAGGATTCATCTTTTCTTGTTCCTAGAGTTAATCTGTTATCAAGAGCTGCGTTAATCTTTGCATAAGGAACTCCATACAGACTGTCTCCATAGTTGTCGATCATATAGCTAAGATCTTTGTCACCAGATATACCGATTGATCTGAGTGTACCGTGAACAGCACTCTGTCCCACTTTTATAAAACCGTTGTACACGGAACAGCCTGTAGCAAGAGACAGGCATAATGATGCTACACACATTACCTTTAAAGCTTTTTTTGACATGTTTTTTTCTCTTTGAATTTTTGTTAGCTGTATCTGAAGATTTATGATTTCAGAACCTATTTATTTTACAGGAAAAGCAAAATGAACGATTTCTTAAGATGATAAATTTCAAATCGATGTCAGAAAATGTGTGCCAGTCCAGAAGTATTCAGCTTCACTCAGATTTAAGTTGGTCCATATATAAAGAGCATCTGAATTTATACAGAATATATTCTTCTTATGAAGTGGAGTGAGATGATCTGAAAAGTTCTGATGAGGATCTGTTATAAAGCCCGCTCATGGTCGTGAACGGACTTTTTAGACTCGGATTTGTGTGTCATAAAACTCTGCAAATCCGTAGAATGAGTTTATTACTGTCAGATCCTGAATTTTCCGACAGTATTGTTCATTCTGACAGTGATGTTACTGAAGGATGAAGAACATGATTCAACATTATGGGCTGTATCTGCCATATCCTTTGTAATTTCCTTGATTGACTGCAGATTTGATGACATTTCCTTGGAGGTGCTTGACTGCTGTTCGGTTGCAGTGGCAATTTGAGTTATTTCCATGTTGACATCACCTATCTTGGAAGTCATCTGTGTAAGAGTATTTTGTAGCTGTTCGGCATTTTCAGCAATCTTAACCATTTTCTCCACGGTCTGAGTGATGGATTCATTGGCTTTATTCACACCGTCAGATACAGTTGTAATCATAGATGAAATCTGTTTTGTAGCTGATGCTGATCTTACAGCCAGAGCTCTGACTTCATCGGCCACGACAGCAAATCCCTTTCCGTATTCTCCTGCACGGGCAGCTTCAATAGCAGCATTGAGTGCCAGAAGATTGGTTTGAGATGCAATCTCGTCGATGGTTGTAATAATGGTGTTGATTTCCTGTGTCTTTTTATCAAGAGCAAGAATCAGCTGGGCATCCTCTTTTGTCTTTTGTGAATGGGCTCTTATCTCATTGACCGTGTTCTCAACTGACAGCATACCATCGTGAGCCATAGCCATGCTCTGCTCTGAGCTTGCAGCTGCAAGATTACAGTTGGATGAGATTTCCTGAGATGTTGCAGCCATCTCCTCGGATGCAGATGAAACAGAAATCAGTTTATCAAGAACATTGCTTGCCTTGGTATCTATGTCTTCTGATATCCTGGTCATTTCAGAAGATGATGTTCCAAGGACGGAAGCGTCAGAACTCATTTCCCCGATTATTTTCTGCAGCCTTTCACGCAGATGGTTAAGATTCTTTCTTAGTTTTCCAAGTTCATCAGAACCTAAATATCCCACTTCCTGTGTAAGATTTCCGTCACTGAATCTGTCGGATGCTTCTGCAAGAATGCGTATTCTTGAAGTGATTGATTTTGAAAGTTTGATAAAGAAGAAAGCATTTAAAACAAGTACAAGCAGCAGAAATACAATTGTAACTGTAGGATTTACGTCTGAGCTTAAATTTTCTGATGACTGTTTTGAATATTCTTCAAGCTTCTTTTCAAGTGTGGCAGTATGTTTATCAAAACTGTTTCCGATAGGAACCAGTTTGTTACGGATCACAGCTGTAGCCTCTGGAACCTTTCCCTGAGTGCAGAGTGCTGTAAGTTCATTTTTAACTACAGAGTCGTAATCTGACAGATCCTTTAACAGAGTCTGGGTTTCTTCTTTAGTAAAGACAACTTTTAACGCATTTACAGTATCAGTAATGCTGCCGTAGTCTTTAGCGTATTTTTCCTTCAGAGCAGAGACAGCACCATTTTTGGCAGTAGGCATTTTGATGGCAGTGATTCTCAGTTCCTTAAACAGTCCCGTAAGCACTCCTAACTCATTGACAGAAGGAATAATCTCATTTACTACAGTGTCTGATGAATTACTTGCCTTAACAGCTTTGTAGGTTGATATAATTCCTGCAAGTAAAAGCAGGATAAAGCTGACAGAAAGTATAAAAGTAAATTTTCCTTTTATGGACAGTTTTTCAAAAAGATTCATGTTTTTGTCCCGAGTATATCGTATTTTTTGTAATATCGTTATGCAGTGTCAGATTTTGCCACAACATAAAAATATACACTTATGACCAATAAAATAAACTTAATGTTTAGAAAATTTCCCATTAGGTCACATTTACCGTATCAGAATTGTAAAATTTTGTGATAAATTTTAATTTGGGCTTTTTGAACTGATACGGAAAATAATACTGTTTTTAAGCTGTACAGGGAAAACTGCACGAAGGAACTTTTTTTCTGAAAGTGAATATACTGATTCTGACAATTAGATTAGATTGTGAAACTGTGCTTTTTGAATATGTAGCAGGTATAAAAAAGTCAGAATTTTTATTTGTCTCCCAAAATATTACTACAAAAAAATATGTTTTAACATATTGTATTATAAAGAATTTGTATTAGTAACTGTAAAACATGTTTTTACATCTTTGCATTCAACAATACAAAGGTTACAAAAAAGGTTCAGTCACAGGACTGAACCTTTGTATAAGGATTTTAACAATGCTTTTTTTTGTCAGGATCGTCTGACTATTCACCATCAGTTCTGGAGATAACAGCTGTTTTAGCATTGGTCTCATCAGGTACAGGCCCAAATCTGTTTTCGGTCTCATCACCTTTTCTAATGGTAAGAATGAAATAAAAGATCCATCCTGCAAGAGTAATAATTACTCCCAGGAAGATCATTAAACCTAATGCTGCATATGATGAATATGGATTTGAGACAACATTTGAGTATGCACTTGCAATCATAATTACAGAAATTATCAGAGCTGCATAAGGGATTAAAACAAAGAAGCCTGATTTGTTAATATCGTGCATACGGCGAACTGCTACAGCAATATTAGGAATGATCACAGCCAGCGATACAATAATGGAGACAGCTGTTCCCAGGAAAGGGATTACATTTAAGAAACTGATTAAAGATGCATAGATAAACACAAAGAAATAGGTTGGCCACCAGAACTCAGCACGGCCTGCACGTCCACTGAAGTTAAGATAGTTCTTTATGTAAACCTTTTTCATGACATCTAAAAATTCAAGCTTTAAAGGTGCAGGCAGATTTTCAGCCTTTCCGTAAGCAGATGCAGGATCAGATGGAAGCACTACAAGGTAGGCTATATATGCGTTGAAAAGGGCACTTAAAGCACCAAAAACTGTGAAAAACTCAAAAGTCCAACACTGAATGAAGAATAGCCCATACCAGCAATTACAAGTGCCACAATACCAAGCCCAAAAGGTACCAGAATGTACCAGGCAGGCTTACCCACATCATGCAGACGTCTAGCACTTACTGCAAGAAGTGGAAGAATTACTGCAAGAGTGTAAAGCACAAAAATAATTGTTCCCAAAACTGGAACAATTAAAAGTATGCCTGCGATTATGAACAGGAAAAGAATGCTTACCAGTACAGAAAAGTACTCTGTTCTTGTAGCTCTGCCGCTGAAGTTGACATAGTTGTTTTTAACTGAATTCAATGCCAGCTTGAAATATGAAATTAAGGTTTCCATGAGGTTGTCCTTGTTAACATTTGATCATCTGTTGCTCTATCATTAAAAGCACAGTGTAAATGCGATTATACATTCTCATGGGGGCAGGTAAACTTTAAAACAATTAAAAAAGCGGACCATACTATATTTAGCCGCTTTTTTATTGAGATAAGTTAAGGTTATTCTATTTATTCAGGCTGTGGACCAAAACGGTTATCTCCAGGAGTACCTGCCTGACAGATAAATACAATGTAAACAATCCATGAGATGAAGTTTACAAATGGAATCATACCTAACAGCCAGAATACCAAAACCAGCCAGCCTGATCTGTTGGTGTCGTGCAGTCTTCTGATACCTGCTGTGAATGATGCAATTGAACCTACAATAACGTAAAGTGCAAATATAATTCCAATAATTGAAGCTAAAGTAGAATCTGCTCCTAAAGCTGCAACAATGAGTCCAACGATTAAACCGATAACGAAAAATGATAGCTGAAACCACCAGAACTCAGAGCGTGATGCTCTGCCTGAAATGGTAAGAGTCTTTTTAAGACAGGTATTAACTGAATCTAAAAATGTCATAATGACCTCTGTAAAAAAGTAGTAAATATAAAAAAGGCTTACAAGCCCAAGTTTTTACCATCATATCCGAATGTCTGTGTTATTTGAATTTTATGCGTTTTATGTTCAAATATTGTGCAATATAATGTACAGCAACTGGTAAGGTTTGTTAAAGAAAGAAATCTTCAGAAATGAGCATTTTCAGCTTTCATTAAAAATACAAAAGCCTGCTTGAAGCAGGCTTTTACAGTTAAACTTATTTATCAACAGAGATTTGACTGCTAGTCTTTCCTGTCACCATTGGCAAACTCTTTTGCGATCTTTTCCTCTTCCTGAGCCAGATACTCATGAATATCAATCTGAGCTCTTACTTGAGGATCACCTGGCTGAGCCTGAACATAAACGTTCTTCTGCTCGGCATCAATGATTCTTGCCTTACGGTTATCCTGTTCCTGAAGTTTTAAGATACCCTTGATACGTTTCTGCAGTTCAGGATCTAATATTCTTGCACCAACTTCAATTCTTAAATCAAGGTTTCTCTTCATCCAGTCAGCTGATGAGATGAATAACTCCTCATCACCGCCGTTATTAAACAGCATTACACGAGGGTGCTCTAGGTATCTGTCAACAATAGAGGTGATATAGATATTCTCAGATAAACCTTCAACACCAGGTTTGAGAGAGCACATACCACGAACCACACCGCGGATCTTTACACCAACCTGTGAAGCTTCATAAAGTTTGTTGATTAAAGGTACATCAACTAAAGCATTTACCTTAAAGTGAATTGATGCATACTGACCCTGTTTTGCAAAATCAATTTCACGGTCAATCATGAACTTAATTCTGTCACGAGCATTTAGTGGTGATACTAATAAGTTCTCAAACACAGGTCTTGTATATGGGTATTCAATAAAGCTAAAGACATCGTCAACTTCTTTGGTGATCTTCTCATTAGCAGTAAAGAGGGCAAAGTCTGTATAGATCTTAGCTGTCTTTTCATTGAAGTTACCGGTACCTACGTGAGCATAACGTACGATTCTGTCGTCATCCTCATGACGGGTAACTAAGCATAGTTTTGAATGGATCTTTAAGGTTGGTAAACCGAACAGAACCTTAACACCAGCCTGAGTTAAACGTGAAGCCCACTTTACGTTGTTAGCCTCATCAAAACGAGCTTTTAACTCTACCACTACGGTTACACTCTTACCGTTGTTAGCTGCATGAATTAAAGAGTTAATTACACGGCTGTTGCTTGCAACGCGGTAAATATTGATCTTAATTGAGCTTACCTTTGGATCATATGAAGCATAACGTAAGAACTCAGTGAAGTAATCAAATGAGTAGTATGGGTAGTAGAGTAAAATATCCTTTTTAGAAATAGCTTCAAAAGGAGTTTCAGCCATTTCAAACTGTGATGACTTAATCTCAGATAAGGTAGGATTTTCCATGTCATCACTGCCTAAGCTTGGGAATGACAGGAAGTCTTTGAAATTGTGGTAACGGTTACCTGCCATCATGGAGTCAATAGAACTCATCTTAAGTTCTTTTGCCATGAATTTAACCATGTTTTCAGGCATCTGAGCATCATATGAGAAACGTACAGGCATAGCGTTCAAGCGTTGTTTTAAAGCCTCAGACATATTCTCAAGCACTGATCTGTCAATATTTCCTAAAAGGTCATATTCAGCATCACGATTCATTTTAATTGAGTAAGCTTCAATTTTGTCATATGAGAATAAACCGCTGAAGATCTTATGAATACCTACACGAATTACATCATCTAAGAACATGAAGGTAACTGATTTATCAACTGAAGGCAGTCTGATAAATCTTGGGAGCTTGTCTGTAGGGATCTCAATTAGAGCATGATGTACAGTGTCTCCTTCTGTCATATCAACTAGAAGGTAGGTAAACTCGTCTTTTAAGAAAGCAACTAAGTCGGTGTCTTCATCAATGATAACTGGGTTGATGTGCTTTAATACATGGTGCTTAAAGTAAGCGATAACCCAGTCTTTTTGCTCTTTGGTAATAGAGTCTTGGTCTCTCATAAAGATATTATGATCAGCTAACTCTATTAAAAGCTGCTTATAAATATGGTTTAAGGTTTTCTGATAACGGTTAGCTTCATTTTGTACATTTCTTAAAAGATGTACTTTATCCTCATTATCCCCCTGAGCTTTATTGATAATAATCTGTCTTTTTAACTCAGCAACTCTAACTTTAAAGAACTCATCTAGGTTGCTTGAATAGATACCTAAAAATCTAACTCTTTCAATTAAAGGAACTGAAGGATCGGCAGCTTCCTGTAAAACTCTTCCGTTAAATGAAAGCCATGACAGCTCTTTTGGCATGATTTCGTTATCGTAATTTACGTCTGTCATAAAAACCTCAAAAAGTAATAATGTGAGCGCAAAGTTGTTTGTAATATGGACGTTGTTTGAACAATGAAACTGTAACCTAATAAAACAGGTAAGGATCATACAAACAGATTGTTAACAAAAAGTCTTATCAAATGTTAAGTTTATGTTAAGACAATTTAGACAAAATTGTTTTGATACAGCTTTATTTTTTTAAATGATTTTCTGTATCATCAGAAATTTCTTGTTTATTTTCAAAGGAATTATCTTGAATTTGAGCGTTATTGCTCTCTTCTTCAGAGACAATATCAAAGACGTTTCTGAATAAGACAGAATCTGACAAAAAGACTGAAGCATTGACGTTGTCATGCTTGGCTGACTCACTTAACATTTGAGCACCAATCTTTACAGTCTTAGGATCTTTTACAAAAATTCTGCCCAAAATGTTGTAGCCTTTACTGATACCTAAAAGGTTAATTACACGTAAAGACCAGTAAGCTCCATTCTCATAGTCATTATGAGCATAGTAAAGTTGAGATATCTTAGCTGAGACAGTAGCTTTGGTAAGATAATAGCCACGATATTCAGTAAGTCCTGAAACTGCTGCCTTTTGCAGACACTTTTCAAATTCTAGGTTTAGATCTTTTCTTTGGAAAAAGTACTTATCCTCAATCAGTCCTCTGTAAAAAGACTTGGCATTATCAGGTACATCCTTAGGAGGGAGGGATGAGAGATACATTGATAAAACATCAGGTGCAGCATTCATGTCACCTGTAGTGCACTTTTTAGTTAAGTCTAAAAACTTTAAGGAGAGGGGACTGTCTTTTTGAGTAGATGTGTCTTTTAGAGGGACAACAATCTTATCCTCAGTCTCATCTTCAAGGGTACAGCCCTGAATAAAAACAGAAGAGCAGATAACTATCGTTACAGAAAAAATAAAAGACGCAGATTTTACAAAACTACGTCTAAAAAAAGCGAAAGAATTTTCGCCTTTTTTATTTAATCTTGATGAGTTTTTGCTATTCAGGAAGATCAAAGTCTGTTGCCTTTCCACCGTTAGGTGCGCTCTTCAGCCCTTCACCGAAGGTTGTAGGTTTCTTGTAGTCACCTGACATATCAACTAAGGTATCACCATTGAAGAGTAATACTAGCTTCTGTACAGTAGGAGAGCTCCAACCTTCACGTTTGAAACAAACGTAATACCAGCGTGACTTGTCATAAGGATCGATGAGCATTGGAGTTCCCAGAACGAAACGAACCTGTTCTGCAGACATTCCATAAGCTAGCTGGTTTACTAGATCCTGCTCAACATAGTTACCTTGGTTCAGATCAGCTCTATAAGCACAAGAAGTTGTCAGAAGGGAAACTGTGGTGGCAAAAACAGCTACAGATAGTAATTTCTTAATTTGCATAATAAATCCTTTGTTACTTTGGAAATTGTAGCAAAAAAATCATTGCTTAAAATTAGAAAAGCAAAGATTTTTACTAAATTTCTGATACCGGTCTTGAATTTTATTTAGCGTAACCCCATGTATTCATAAGCGTTAATTCTACGAATTTTTTAAGAGATAAAAATGCAGACTGAAGAAACACAAATGCAACAGGCTTTTGAAAAAGCACAGGCAGAAGCTCAAGAAAGAGAGCAAAAGCAAGAAGAAAAGGCTCAAGATGTCCAGACTAATGGTGAAAACCAAGCTCCACAAGATGCAGCAAATGCTACACCTAATGACAATGAGTCAGAAATTGATTTTGATCCAAAAGAGCTTGTAACTGAAAACGAGCAGTTAAAGTCTCAGTTATCTGCACTTGAAGCTAAGTACAAGGCTGATAACGATAAATTAGTCAGAGCTTTAGCTGAGTGTGAGAACCAGAAAAAGAGAATTGAAGCTGACGTTGAGCGTGAGCGTAAATTCGGCAATGAAAAGATTTTAAAGGCTTTAATTCCAGTAGTTGATTCTTTAGAGCTTGCTCTAAAGCATTCAGATGTTAACGATCCTGCAATTAAGCCTATTGTAGAAGGTGTTCAGAATACTACTACATTACTTCTAAAAGAGTTAGGCAAGTTTGGTGTTGAAGCAGTTGACCCTCAAGGTCAGCCATTTGATCCAAATCTGCATCAGGCAATATCAATGGTGCCATCACCAGAGGTTGAAGCTCAGCACGTTCTATCTGTAATGCAAAAAGGTTATACCTTAAACGGTCGTGTAGTAAGACCTGCTATGGTAATTGTATCAGCAGGTGCTCCTGCTGGTGCTAAACCAAATGAGAGTGCATCACAGGATAACGGTGAGCAAAAAAATTCTATAAATATTGAAGCTTAGACTTGAAAAAGAAAAATTAAGCTCCATTTAGTAAGACAGAAAAGATTTAGAAAGTTATTAAAAATAACAGTAAGTTTAAAAGACTGATTATTAAAGATAACGAAAAACAGAATTTAAGAGGATTTTAAAATGGGAAAGATTATTGGTATTGACTTAGGTACTACTAATTCATGCGTTGCCGTTTTAGATGGTGACAAAGTTCGTGTATTAGAGAACTCAGAAGGTCGTCGTACCACTCCTTCTATCGTAGCTTACGCAAAAGATGGCGAAATCATCGTTGGTGATGCTGCTAAGCGTCAGGCTGTTACAAACCCAAAGAATACACTGTTCGCTATTAAGCGTTTAATCGGTCGTCGTTATGACGATGCTGAGGTTCAGCGTGATATCGGCATTATGCCATTCAAGATCACCAAGGCAGACAATGGTGATGCTTGGGTTGAGGTTGATGACAAGAAGTTAGCTCCACCACAGATTTCAGCTGAAGTTTTAAAGAAGATGAAGAAGACTGCTGAAGATATCTTAGGTGAGGAAGTAACAGAAGCTGTTATTACCTGCCCTGCATACTTCAACGATTCACAGCGTCAGGCAACTAAGGATGCTGGTCGTATCGCAGGCTTAAACGTAAAGCGTATCATCAACGAGCCTACTGCAGCTGCTATTGCTTACGGTGAGGACAAGGCTAAGGGCGAGCAGAAGATTGCTGTATACGACTTAGGTGGTGGTACCTTCGATATCTCAATTATTGATATTGATGAAGTTGACGGTGAGAAGACCTTCGAAGTTTTAGCAACTAACGGTGATACTCACTTAGGTGGTGAGGATTTCGATAACCGTATCGTTGACTACTTGATTGACGAGTTCAAGACTGAACAGGGCGTTGACTTACGTACTGATCCATTAGCTCTACAGCGTTTGAAGGAAGCTGCTGAGAAGGCAAAAATTGAGTTGTCATCATCACAGCAGACCGATGTAAACTTACCTTACATCACCGCTGATGCTACTGGTCCTAAGCACATGAACATTAAGATCACACGTGCTAAGTTAGAGTCATTAGTTGAAGAGTTAGTAACTAAGACCTTAGAGCCAGTTAAGACTGCTTTATCAGATGCTGGTTTATCACCATCAGATGTTAACGACGTAATCTTAGTTGGTGGCCAGTCACGTATGCCTATGGTTCAGAAGTTAGTAGCTGACTTCTTCGGTAAAGAGCCACGTAAGGACGTAAACCCAGATGAGGCAGTTGCTATCGGTGCTGCAATTCAGGGTGGTGTTTTAACTGGTGATAAGAAAGACGTTCTGTTACTAGATGTTACCCCACTGTCATTAGGTATTGAGACCTTAGGCGGTGTTATGACTACCTTAATTGAGAAGAACACCACTATCCCAACTAAGAAGTCACAGGTATTCTCAACTGCTGAGGATAACCAGCCTGCTGTAACCATTCACGTATTACAGGGTGAGCGTAAGAGAGCTGCTGACAACAAGTCATTAGGTCAGTTCAACTTAGAGGGTATTGAGCCTCAGCCACGTGGAATGGCACAGATTGAAGTTACCTTCGATATCGATGCTGATGGTTTAATCCACGTATCTGCTAAGGATAAGAAGACTGGCAAAGAGCAGAAGATCACTATTAAGTCATCTTCAGGTCTGTCAGACGACGATATCAAGCGTATGGTACGTGAGGCAGAAGAGCACTCAGCTGAGGATAAGAAGTTTGAGGAGTTAGCAAACGCACGTAACAGAGCTGATGCTACCGCTCATCAGGTTAAGAAGCAGTTAGCTGATCTTGGTGACAAGGTATCAGATGCTGATAAGACTAAGGTTAACAAGGCATTAGCTGACCTAGAGTTAGCTGCTCGTGGTGACGACAAGGATAAGATTGAGCAGGCTGAAAAGGCTGTAATGGAAGCTGCAACCGCTTTATTACAGGCAGGTCAGGCACAGGCTCAAGCTCAGCAGGCTCAACAGGCTTCACAGCAACAGGCACAACAGGGTAATTCATCAAAGGATGACAATGTTGTTGATGCTGAGTTCGAAGAAGTTAAAGACGACAAGAAATAATCTTAAATCATAAAGATTAGTTTAAAAGGTGGGTGGAGTATTCCACCTGCCTTTTGTCAGTTATAAAGAGGATAAAATGGCCGAAAAACGTGATTACTATGAGGTGCTTGGCGTAGACAAAGGGGCAGATGATGCAACAATCAAGCGTGCGTTCAAGCGTCTTGCTATAAAGTATCACCCTGACAGAAATAAGGATCCTGGTGCAGGTGATAAGTTCCGTGAAATTAACGAAGCTTATCAGGTGTTGTCTGATCCTCAAAAGAGAGCTGCTTACGATCAGTATGGTTTTGCTGGTGCTGATGGTTCACAGGCCGGTGGTGGTAATCCATTCGGCGGTGGTGGTTTCAGTGGCGCTGATTTCAGTGATATTTTCGGTGATGCTTTCTCTGATCTCTTCGGTGGTCGTGGCGGTTTTGGTTCTCGTAACCAGGGACCACGTGAAATTAGAGGTCGTGATATCAGAGCTAAGTTAACCTTAACTTTAGAAGAAGCTGTAAAAGGCTGCAAGAAGAAGTTAAGTGTTAAGACTTATGTTAAGTGTAAGGACTGCGGAGGCTCAGGCTTAGGCAAGAACGGTAAGAAAGAGTCTTGCCCTGATTGTAAGGGTAGCGGTACTGTTCATGTACGTCAGGGCTTTATGGCTTTTTCTCAGACCTGTTCTCGTTGTAATGGTACAGGTACTATTATCACCAACGGTTGTAAGACCTGCGGTGGCACTGGCCGTGTAGTTGACTTAAAGACCTTATCAGTTGATATTCCTGCTGGTGTTGATACTGGCGATAGAATTCGCTTAAGTGGCGAAGGTGAGGCTGGTTTAAACGGTGCTGGTTCTGGTGATTTATATGTTGTAATCGAAGTAAAAGATCATGAGATCTTTACTCGTGATGGCAATGATTTGTACTGTGAAGTACCAATCAGCTTTACAACAGCAGCACTAGGTGGCAAGGTTGAAGTTCCTACATTAGATGGTCCTGTAAATATTACAGTACATCCTGAGACACAGACCGGCGTAATGATGCGTCTGTCAGGCAAGGGAGTTAAGTCTTATAACTCAACCTTTAAAGGTAACCTGTACTGCAAGATTGTAGTTGAGACGCCTGTAAACTTAACTAAAGAACAGAAAGATCTGTTAAAGAAGTTTGAGGAATCATTAAACGGTGATGACAAAGCTTCTACAACAGGGGATAGTAAAAAGAAAACTGACACCGTAGCGAAGCATAAGCCAAAGTCAGCAGGCTTCATAAAAGGTGTTAAGAAGTTCTTTGAGGATCTATCAAGTTAATAATGTGAGTTGTACAGCTAATCATAAGTTTTCATATTGAACTAAGTTATAGATTAGGTTATTATCAACTCATATGATCATGAGGACGCCTGATGTAACAGTTAGGCGTCATTTTTTTATATTTTAAATTGAGGCTATTATCATGGATCAGACTCCAATGACTCCTCGTGGCGAGGATTTACTTCGCAAAGAATTACAGCGCTTAAAGACAGTAGAGAGACCTCGCATTGTAGCTGCAATTGCCGAGGCTAGAAGCCATGGTGATCTTAGCGAAAACGCAGAGTACGATGCTGCAAAAGAAGAGCAGGGCCTTTGCGAAGCAAGAATTAAAGACATCGAAGGCAAGCTAGCAAGTGCTAACGTTATCGATGTATCTAAGTTAAAGACTCCTAACGGTGGCAAGCTAAAGGTTATCTTTGGTGCAACAGTAACTGTTGTTGATGTTGATACTGACAAAGAGACAACTTACAGAATCGTAGGTGAAGATGAGGCCGACATTCAGGCTAACTTAATTTCATACAAGACTCCTATCGCTAAAGGCTTATTAGGCAAGTGCGAAGAAGACGAGATTGAAATTAAGATCCCTAAGGGAACAATCTGCTACGAAATTGAAAAGGTTGAGTATATCTAAGAGATAACTAAGACCTTTTGATGTAACTTAAAATTCTAGTTACGCAACCATTGATAAGAAAACGGAAGTACCCAAAAGTGCCTCCGTTTTTTTTGATCTTAAGATAATTGTAGACTTTAAAAGTAGACTTTAAGTAGACTTTAAAGTAGACTTTATCTAGAGGTAACGATTATGAATTTAGGACATGAAAACGAAACTCTTGAGTTCAAAGAGAGTTTAGGTCAGCTTGACAAAGGTCTAAAGTCTATAACTGCAATGCTAAACAGATCTGGCTATGGTTGTGTTTGCTTTGGTGTATTAGACAATGGAGATGTTAAAGGGTTAACCGTTGGTCCTAATACCTTAATGGATATTAGAAATAAGATTAAGTTTCTTATCAGTCCTCAGGCTCTGGTTCATATAGAAAAAGTGACAGTTGGAAAGCTTGATTACATCAAGGTAACCGCTCATGGCTCAGATATTCCTTATAGTTGCGATGGTCGTTACTACATTAGAAATGTGGCTGCAGATGAGACTGTATCTAATGAAATATTACGCAAAATGTTAACTACATCAGAGACTGACATCATAAGACGCATACCTTCTGAAGATCAAGATCTTACTTTTAACCAATTTGATAGTTTTATGTCTAAGTATGGCATTCATACAGAATCCTCTATTTCTTTCCATAAAAATTACGGTTTAAAAAATGATGAAGGTAAGTTCAATCTAATGGCTTATCTGTTGTCTGATCAAAACAATGTAAGCATTAAAGTTGTTAAATTTGAAGGTACCGATAAAAGCACAATGTCAGAGAGAACAGATTTTGGATCTCAATGTCTTTTAAGATCTGTTCAAGAAGTTCTTGAGTATGTAAAAGTAAACAATGCAGTAAAAGTAGATCTTTCTGGCGGCATAAGGAAAGAAACTCCACTACTAGATTATGAAGCTTTTAGAGAGGCTTGGATAAATGCATGCTTGCATAACTCTTGGGCGGAGATGTTGCCTCCATCTGTATTTGTGTATGACGACAGAATGGAGATCGTGTCTTATGGAGGTCTTCCATTTGGTTTGTCTAAAGAAGGATTCTTTAAAGGAACAAGTTTACCTGTAAATAGAGGATTGCTAACAATCTTTATTGCGACAGGTTTTGCTGAGCAAAGTGGTCATGGTGTTCCAATTATCGTATCTAAATATAGTGAAGAAGCTTTTTCTTTTGAAAACGGTATGATAAAAGTTACATTGAATTTTAACTATGAACCTGCTGAAGTAGTTCGTAGAATTGAAATAGAAAGGACTGAAGATAATCTCACTGTTAAACAAAGAGAAGTTCTAGAGTTAATAAAAGAAAATGTAAAGATTACCCAAAAAGAACTGTCTGAAAAAGCAAATTTAAGTTTAGCTGGAGTTAAGAAGATCATGCTTAAATTGCAGAATATGAACTTAATAGAAAGAGTAGGTGCTAAGAAAAATGGTTATTGGACTGTAAATAGTAGACTTTAAAAGTAGACTTTAAGTAAACTTTAAAGTAGACTTTAATTAAGAAATGTCTTTAAAATCTAAAGAGTATAAAATCTTAATAAATTTAAAGTCTATTAAAAGGTACTATAAATTTGAATACTAAGTTACAGTTGTAGGCAGTAGAAATAAAAAACGCCTTATTAAAAGGCGCCTTTTACAATTTGAGTGAACCTAGAAGTTCAACTTAAAACTAGCGAGGAAGAATGAATCTGCTGTCGTCTTTTCTCTGTCTGAATAGAACAGCAATTCTACCAACTAGAGATACTAATTCAGCATTAACAGTTTTAGCAGCAGTTTCTGCCTGCTCTTTTCTACCTTCACCAGCATTTAAACGGATCTTGATAAGCTCGTGATGCTCAATGCTGCTGTCTAGCTCTTTAAGCACTGATTCTGAAAGACCGTCATTGCCTAGTAAGACAACTGGCTTTAATGAATGAGCTTGTGCCTTTAAAAACTGGCGCTGATGTGAATTCAATGACATACAAAACCTATAATAAGAAAAAATATCTGTTAAAAGCTTAATCTATTGTGATTTAGACTTCGCATAAATGTTGTGCAAATTGTATAATATTATCGAGTAATTTTAAACTGAAAAATCTATAGTAATATTTGGGATTTAAATTTAATGCCAGCAAAGAAAAGAACTGCCAGCCAAACTAGATGGTTACAGGAACACTTTTCCGATCCTTATGTGAAGCAGGCCCACAAGTTAGGACTGCGTTCACGCGCTTCATTTAAGCTAGAAGAGTTGCAGAAAAAAGATCACCTGATCCGTCAGGGTAATATCGTAGTTGATCTTGGTGCCGCTCCTGGCGGTTGGTCTGAGTATGCCGTAAAGTGCATCGGAGATAGCGGTCGAGTTATCGCCTGTGACATTCTGCCAATAAGACCTATTCGTAACGTACAGTTTTTGCAGGGTGACTTCAGAGAAGATGAGGTCTTCAAAAAACTGTATTCAATGATCGGTGTCGGTGCTCATGTAGTACTCTCTGACATGGCTCCTAATATGTCAGGTAACCTAGCTATTGATCAGCCAAGAGCCATGCTGTTATCAGAATTAGCCTTAGATATGGCAAGACGTGTACTGCGTATTGGTGGTAGTTTTGCTGTAAAAGTTTTCCAGGGAGTAGGTTCTCAAGAGTTTTTAAAAGGATTACATCAGGACTTTACCACTGTTAAAGTAAGAAAACCTGATGCTTCAAGAGACCGTTCTCGTGAAGTTTATATGGTAGCAATGGGCTTTAAAGGTCATCCTTTAAATGGTGTTGCACCAGGTGCTGAATTTGAAGAGTCTGAAGATAAGACTTTGGAGTAAGTGAGTAAATATGACAAAAAACCTAATATTATGGCTAGTCATTGCTGTGATTTTAATGACTCTCTTTGAGTCATTTAACTCATCAGACAATTCAGGTCGTATGGAAGACTACACTAGCTTCGTAAGAGAAGTGCAGTCAGATCAGATACAGGAAGTTGTATTTGATGGCAAGGTTATCAATGGTGTTAAAAAGAACGGTGAAAGATTCTTAACTGTTATGCCATTGAGCGATCCTGCAATTATCGACTCTCTTTTATCACACAATGTAAGAGCATCTGGTACTAAGCCTGAAGAGCAGAGCTTATTGCTCTCAATCTTTGTGTCATGGTTCCCAATGCTGCTTTTAATTGGTGTGTGGATCTTTTTCTCACGTCAAATGCAGGGCGGTTCTAAAGGCAATCCTCTGTCATTTGGTAAGTCAAAAGCAAAACTACTCTCTGAGAATCAGATTAAAACAACCTTTGATGATGTAGCAGGTTGTGATGAGGCAAAAGAGGACGTAGTTGAATTAGTAGACTTCTTAAAAGATCCAACCAAGTACTCTAAGTTAGGAGGCCGCATTCCACGTGGTGTGTTAATGGTAGGTCCTCCAGGTACCGGTAAAACTTTATTAGCAAGAGCAATTGCAGGTGAAGCCAAAGTGCCTTTCTTCTCAATTTCAGGTTCTGATTTCGTGGAGATGTTCGTAGGTGTTGGTGCTTCTCGTGTAAGAGACATGTTCGCTCAGGCTAAGAAGAATGCTCCATGTATTATCTTCATCGACGAAATTGATGCAGTAGGTCGCAAGCGTGGCGTCGGCATGGGCGGTGGTCATGACGAAAGAGAGCAGACCTTAAACCAGTTACTAGTTGAGATGGATGGTTTTGAAGGCTTTGAAGCTGTAATTATCATCGCTGCAACTAACAGACCTGATGTTCTTGATCCTGCACTGTTACGTCCAGGTCGTTTTGACAGACAGGTCGTGGTAGGTTTACCTGATGTACGTGGTCGTGAGCAGATCTTAAATGTTCATGTAAAGAAAGTACCTTTAGGCAAAGATGTTGATACTGCAACTATCGCAAGAGGTACTCCAGGCTTCTCTGGTGCCGAATTAGCAAACTTGGTAAACGAAGCTGCCTTAAACGCAGCACGTCATAACAAGCGTGTAGTAAGCATGAATGAGTTTGAAGAAGCTAAAGATAAACTCTTAATGGGTGCTGAGCGCAGAAGCATGGCTATGAATGAGCATGAAAAGATCAACACTGCTTATCATGAGGCAGGTCATGCTATCGTAGGTAAACTGGTTCCAGAGCACGATCCTGTATACAAGGTATCTATTATCCCTCGTGGCAGAGCTTTAGGTGTAACCATGTATCTGCCTGAACAGGATAAGGTATCTCAAAGCCGTATCGGTCTGTTATCAAACATTTCTACTCTGTTCGCTGGCCGTATCGCCGAAGAGTTAATGTTTGGTACTGATGCTGTAACTACAGGTGCTTCAAATGATATTGAAAGAGCGACTCAGATTGCTCGTAGCATGGTAACCCGTTGGGGCTTCTCAAAGAGATTGGCTCCTATGCAGTATGAAAAGGACAATGAAGGTTCTGCATACTTAGGTGGTTCATCTACTACTATGATTTCAATGTCAGATGAAACTGCTAAGATCATCGATGAGGAAGTAACAGAAATCATCAACTCATGCTATAAGAAAGCTCAGGACTTACTTGAAGCTAATAAGGACATTCTTGAGAATATGAAGGATGCTCTATTAAAGTATGAGACCATTGATGCTGATCAGATTGACGATTTGATGAATCGTAAAGAAGTTCGCCCACCTCGTAAGGTAGGAGATGCTAAATCTTCTGATCAGAAATCAGATGATAACTCAAAAGATGAGAAATCAAATGATGTAAAGACTGAGGATAAGTCAACTGACAATCAGTCTGAAAAAGCTAAGACTGAGAACTCTGACAATGCATCAGAGACAAAAAAAGACGATAATGACAATAATTCAGAGCAGTAATTAGACAGGACAACTTGTCAAAATTACCATCGTCTCATGAAGGATCTCTTGACAGGAGATCCTTTGCTTTTAATGTAGGTTAAATGGGTAAGCTGATTTATATCAGTTTTGTACAAGTTTAGTGTGGGATATTCGATGAAATTAAGACTGCCAAATAGTAAAAGCCTTGATTTGTCTTTTACAAAAGTAATGGGAACCATTGCTTTAGAAGAGAATGATACCCGTTCAATTGAAGATCTAGTTTTACTTGCAAATAGCTATGTTAAAGCTGGTGCTGAGCTACTGGAGATTGGAGCTAAAGCTGGTGCTAACGGCATCAACGAAACTCGTGTGATCTCTGTGTTGTGCGCTGTGATGAACAGTGTAGATGTTCCTGTAGCACTAAACTCAAACAACTATGAAATTGTTTCACAGGCTGTTAAGGCCGGTGTCTCCATGGTTATTACCACCAATGGCCTTGCAACTGAGGGCATGATTGACCTTATAAAACGCTCTAATGTTGCAGTATGCCTTCACTTTGATCCAAAAGAAAAAATTGAAGATGACAGCGATGTGGTAAGTATCATTTCTGAATACTTCTTTGAAAGAATCGATACTCTTTTAAATGCCGGTATTGAAAGAAAGAGATTACTCATTGACCCATCAGTTGTAAATGCTTCTGTAAGTAACAGATTAAGACTGTTAGGAAGACTTGAGAGCTTTAAGAGTTTTGCTCTGCCAATCTGTATTGCTCTGCCTCGTTCTTTACCAAAAGAAGACAGATTCATGAAAGATAATAGAGTGCTTACCTTAACTACAGCTTTATTCTGTTCATCTGTAAGTCCAGTTCAAATCATCAGAACAGCAGATGTAGGTGAAGTTGCAATTGCAATTGGTTTTTGGCAGATTATGGCAAGTAAGACTAAGCCATTTAAGTTATCAAAGACTATCGTAAGACGTCTAAGACTTCTACGTGATGCAATTCATGACTTAAGAAAGAACAAAGAAAAGAATTAAAATCCAACATCTTTAAAAGTCTAATCTTTTAAAGGTAAATAACTTTTAGAAAAAAAGAAAACAAAGATGAAAAGAAAATATTTTGGTACAGACGGTGTACGTGGCCGTGTAGGTCAATATCCTATTACTCCTGATTTTGCAGTAAGACTAGGTTTAGCTGCAGGTAAAGTTTTAGGTAAGAAACATGGCGGTAAAGTTATCATTGGTAAAGATACTCGTCTGTCAGGTTATATGCTAGAAGCTGCCTTAGAGTCAGGCTTTTCAGCAGGTGGTATGTCTCCTGTAATGTTAGGCCCTATGCCAACTCCTGCTGTAGCATATTTAACTCGAGCATTCAGAGCAGACCTAGGCGTTGTAATCAGTGCTTCACATAACCCATACTATGACAATGGTATTAAGTTCTTCTCAGCTCATGGTACCAAGTTACCTGATGAGGTTGAACTTGAGATTGAGTCTGTATTAGATGCTAAGGATATTCCTTTAGCTGCTTCATCAGACTTTGGTCGTGCCTTCAGACAGGATGATGCTCCAGGTCGTTACATTGAGTACTGCAAGAGTACCTTTGCAAGCCACTTCTCATTAGAGGGCATGAAGATTGTTTTAGATTGTGCTAACGGCGCTACCTATCACATCGCTCCACTGGTTTTCAGAGAGTTAGGAGCAACTGTTATCACCATCGGTGATAAGCCTAATGGCATTAATATCAATGATGGTGTAGGTTCGACTCATCCAGAGTCTTTAGTTGCTAAAGTCCTTTCAGAAAAAGCTGATCTTGGTATTGCTTTTGATGGCGACGGTGACCGCGTTTTAATGTGCGACAGTCACGGAAACTTACGTGACGGTGACAACCTTCTGTATATCATTGCTAACGACACTAAAAAGCGTGGACGTCTGCCAGGTGGTGTAGTAGGTACTTTAATGACAAACTTAGGTCTTGAGTTAGCTTTAAAGCGTGAAGGTATTCCTTTCTCTCGTGCTAAGGTTGGTGATAGATACGTTATGGAGCAGTTGTTAGAGAAAAACTGGACTCTAGGCGGAGAGAACAGCGGTCACATCATCAGCTTAAACCATGCAACCACAGGTGATGGTATCGTATCAGCACTACAGGTCCTAAAGGCTTGTATGTATGCAGGCAAGACAGTTGAAGAGTTATCTGAAGGCCTGACCATGTACCCACAGGATCTTATCAACGTAAGATTAACAGCAGGTCTTGATGTAACTCGTGACGAGAAAGTTCAGGCTGTTGTAGCTGAAGTTGAAAAAGAGTTAGGCTCAACTGGTCGTGTGCTTTTACGCAAATCAGGAACCGAGCCTGTGGTTCGTGTAATGGTTGAAGGTGAGAATGCACAGGACGTTCATACTAAAGCTCAAAGAATTGCTGATGTGATCATCCATCAGGCAGGCTGTGAAAATGCTTGAAAAAAAGCATAATAACCTGTAATATTTGCACAGCTTTGTATACGCAAAATAGGATGCGTTTTTATTATGTACGAAATTGGTATTGTAGTTTTATTACTAATTGCAATTGCAATGATTGCTTTGATCCTTGTTCAGCAGGGTAAAGGTGCTGGCATGGGCGCTTCATTTGGTGCTGGTGCATCAAATACAGTATTCGGTTCAGTAGGATCTGGTAACTTCCTGACTAGATCAACTTGGACTTTAATTATTCTGTTCTTCGGTGTTTGCTTATTCTTAGGTTACTTACAGAAGTCAGCTCACGAAGAGAAGTCAAGTTTCAGCAATATTTCTGAGACTCCTGCAACAGAGCAGGTTGAAGAGAAGACTGTTGTTAACACTGATGCTCCTGTAGTTGATACAGATGCACCTGCAGTTTCAGACACAACAGATGCTCCTAAGACTGACGCTCCAGAGACTAAGTAATAAAAGTTTCTACTAAAAAAGACCCACCGTACGGTGGGTTTTTTATTGGCGATTTTAGATAAATTGATTAGAAGACGTAGTGCTTGGTAGGAGTTATGACTTCATGCAAAGGCATATCCCAATGCTCAATAGGTACAGCATCTAAAAGTTGGAAGTCATAAGCTACACCTATTAAAAGACATTGAGCAGAGAGCTTCTTTAACATTCTGTCGTAATAGCCTCCACCCATACCTAATCTGTTGCCTTTATTATCAAATCCAACTAAAGGCACAATCAAAGCTTCAAATTTATCAGGAGTTACCAGATTCTCTGGTAAATTCTCAGGCTCTAGAATGTGGAAGCGGTTTTCAATTAACCTGTCACCTTTCTTATAGGAATAAAAGTCCATATGACCTTTTACGTGAACATCCATAAAAGGTAGAGCTAATTCATGGTGTTCTAGAAGATACTCGTTGATAGGCTCTGTTGATAACTCACCGCCTAAGCTTAAATATGATCCCACCATCTTTTTTTGCAGGAAGTGTTTATGGTGACTTAAGATTTTTACAATCTCAACGCCAGCCTCATAGGCTTTTACAGGTGTTACCTGTCTTCTTTGTTCTAAGATCTGCTGACGCAGCGATTTACGTAAAACTTTGTTATCAAAAAAATCAGTCATTGTTAGCTCTTTGAAGAGAAGTTTTCATCTTGGTGATTAGTTTTAAAGCTTCATTTTCAAATGGAGTTTTATCGTTTAAAAATCCCAGTAAGGTACTCTCTGAGTCAAGCGCAATTAAGATAGCTGCCTGTGTAGGAGTTAAATTAGGATTCTCTCGCATCATATTTGATGCTTTAGTTTGCAAAGAAGCTATCGCTCTTTGCAATTTTTCTTTTTGTTCTTTTGCGCATCTTAAGTTAAAGCTCTCACCAAATAGTGCACATTGAACAAAATCCTGAGTGTTCTGGTCTGACATATGTATTTCCTTCTGCTAAGTCTATTGTAAAGTCATTTACTTAATTGTCCAAAACTTAATAGAAATGAGCTGAAAACGTGCTAATAAAAAATGATTTATAAAATCATAATTACTTTTAAAATCAATAAAATATTAAATATGTATATAAAAAATGAATTTACAAATAAATGATATATATAAAAAATATAATATGATATAATTAAACAAAGATTACATAGGAGAACAAAATGAGTTCAGTTTCAAACAAGCTAGATTCTAAAGATTGGGACAAGATCATTAAAGAGATAAATGCATCAATTGCATCAGGTGAGTTCTACAAAGATGATGAAATGACAGATGAAGAGTACATTGAAGAGGCTGCTGAATTCGGTTACTTTCAAGAAGATGAAGATTTTGATGATGAGCTGAATAATGCTTTTGACGATGCCGATATTCCAGCTGCGGATGAGGACTTTTAGGGGGTTGTAAAATGGAATTTAATGTATTTGAATCGATTAAAATCGGACTTGCTTCGCCTGAC
>ENA-OPNI01000004-OPNI01000004.1-human-gut-metagenome-genome-assembly--contig:-NODE-4-length-116351-cov-14.240344_pt1 | contig 116351 bp, 154 predicted proteins | sample MGYA00241538_ERZ501773 | MGnify/ENA primary metagenome ERZ501773 (study PRJEB25962, sample SAMEA2042556) | human gut metagenome | biome: human gut; feature: human-associated habitat; material: faeces...
GGAAGCGGTTTTTCATGTGGTTGCACCCGCGCGCATAGCGCCGGACATTTGCAACCAATCGTTTCAAATATGCAAAGCCGTTTTTCATGAAAATTATTATACTCTCACTTGACACATAAATCAATTGAATGTATATTGATAATGATTACTAATATCAAGGAGAACAATATGGCATCAACAGCTATGAAATACAGCAGGCAGCGTGAAGCCGTGCGTGAATTTCTTATGTCGCGCAAGGATCACCCCACAGCCGAGACGGTTTACAATAACCTGAGAGAACATTTCCCCAACATCAGTCTGGGAACGGTTTACCGAAATCTTTCCCTTCTTGTTGACCTCGGCGAAGCAATTAAACTTCCGGGAAAGGACGGTTTTGATCATTTTGATGGCAATGTCAGGCCGCACAATCATTTTATATGTGAATCATGCGGAGCGGTAATTGACCTGGATTACCCTGTTCCGGATGACATTCTTGAAAAAGCCGGCACCGGGTTTGACGGCATAATTACAGGTCATGCTACATTTTTTTATGGAAAATGCGCAAACTGTAAATAAATAATTTAAAAAAGTTATTGACAAAAGCAAAAGAATAATATATACTAATAATAGCTTTTAAGAAAGGAATTTTGAAAATGAAAAAATTAAAATGTAAAAAGCAATTTGGAATTTGGTATTATAAAATTATTAAAGCTGAAAAATATGGAACTTGTGCAATAGAATTTAACACTTATGAATTATACAATAGCAAACAAGAATTTGTAAATGTTTTTGGTTCTTATGGAGATTTAAAATACTTTATAGAAAACGGAATAATTTTATAAAAAAGTTCTAAAAATAGCTTGACAAAATTGCAGCTTTGGTATATACTAATAGTAGAATTAGAAAGGAGGAGTTAAAAAAAAATGAAAAGTGATAATGATTATGTTTTAGATTTAATTTTTTACTTTGACGGAAACGACAAAAAATTTAATGAAAATCAAGCTAACTTATACTTAAATGACTTATCAAATGCAGAATTAAGCACAGAGAGAATAAACAAAATTATAGAAGATTATAAAAACATATAGGCAGTGCAGATTTTACATAATTTTAAAATAAATTTAGTTTTAATAATAAATTAAAATGAAAATAATAGTAGTTTTTTGAAAAGCAAAATTGGAATTTGGGAATTTTATATTTAGTAGAAAACCCACCCCCAAAAGTAACTTTTCAAAAAGCAAATTTGAATTTAGAAATAATAATATATAGTTGAAAAAATAGGAGTTGAAGAAAAATGGCAAATTTATATAGAAAATCAAATTGGTATAGAGTATTATATGTAACTTTAGAAAATGGCACAGAAATTGAACTTGATAGTATAATTGTTTATAATAAAAATGGAATAATTGCAAAAAATGAATATGGTTATTTTGATAATGACAAAACAATTGAAATAAAAGGAGAAATAAAAAGAAAAATAAAAGTAGATTTCTCCAAAACAGAAAACTTTGTAATAAAATCAAAAAAAGATTATACAGAAAATAGATACGATTTATATATTTATAAAGACAATGCAAGTTTACAGTTTTTAGGGTTTAGAAAATCAATAGACATTATACTTGCAGATTATAATTTAAACGGTGGCGAATTTACAAATTATGTAAAATCTTTAGGAGAAAACAAATATAATTTAAAAAAACAATTTGAAGAGGAGTATAATAAAATACACTTATACGATTTACCACACAACAGAGAAGAGTTGCAGCAAATATTTGACAAAATGACAGAAATAAACAATAAGTTATTAGAAGAAAAACAGAAAATAGAAGATTTTAATGTTAATACAATGAAGAAAGAAAGAGAAGAAATTTTAAAAAGATTTCAATAAAACACTTTCCAAATAATTTGAATTATGATAGAATATTATAAAATAGAAAGGAATTTTGAATATGAATAGGGAAGAATTAGAAGAATTATATAACGAATTTGTTATTAGAAATGGAAATGATTATTGGAAATGTGTTATTATAGAGCGTTTACTTATGAAAGAAGAGGAAGAAATTGGAATTACAGAAGAGCAAATTAACGAAATGGTAGATAGTATAATGTTTAATGATAATTTATGGCAAGAAATAGACGAAGAAATAGGAAATATTATTACTGAAATGCAAGAGGAGTAAAAATGATAAAGAGAAATGAAATTTATTATGTAAACTTTGGAGAAAATACAAAAGGGTGTGAACAAGCAGGAGTAAGACCAGCCATAATTTTACAAAATGACAAAGGCAATAAATATAGCCCAACAACAATAGTAGCACCCTTAACTACAAAACAAAAATCTCTTTATCTTCCATTACATATAGAAATAAAAAAAGATAATGTAAATAATTTAAGTGAAAACTCTATCATACTATTAGAACAGTTATTTACAATAGATAAAAGTAGAATTATTGACAAAATTGGAAAAATAGAAGATAAAAAAATCATAGAAAAAATAAATAAAAGTCTAAAAATTAGTTTGGGAATGTTTAAAAAGGGAGGTATATAGAATTGGAAGAACTTAAGCAGTTAAAAGATTTAGTTGAAAAATGGCAGCAAGAAATTATAAATACTTTACAAAAAGGAAATGAAATAATTATTAGAAAAAATAAAGATAATGTAGTATTGTATCAAAATATAATTAAAAAATTGAAATAATAAAAAGGACTTTTAAAAGTCCTTTATTTTTTTTAAAAAATTTTCCAAAAAAGTGTTGACAAATTATAAACAATATGCTATAATATAAGTATAATAAGAAAGGAAACATAAACATACAGCTCCAAAAAACTTAGTTGCGTGAAACACCTAACGAGCAATAAAATAAATATTATGTAAACTAATAAAATTTCCCAAAAAAAATAAAAAATTTTTTGAAAAAGTATTGACAATTAAATATATTTATGATAATATATGTATAACAAAGAAAATAAAGAAAGGAGATAAAATATGTACGGTTGGAAATTTAAAACATTCAAGACAAAAGAACAAATGCAAAATTTTATAAGCAAAAACGAAAACAAAATACAATATAGGGAAATTTTTGTAAATAACGAATATGCAATAGAATATAAAAAATTATTAAAAATATATTAAACTATTAACAAAATAAGAAAGATATTCTATAATAATGTTATAATAAAGAAAGGAAATAAAATATATGAAAGAGTTTTTTATTAAACAAATAAACAAAATTGAAGATTTGGCTGAAAGCGATTATATTTTGCAATTGGAGAATATACAAAAGAGAGTGTCAAAAGCCTATTTGCAAGGTTTATTGTCAAAACAAGAACATAACGAACTAACAGTCTATAACATACAAACACTTATGTTTTTAGATAATTTCTACCAATTAAAAAATAATTAAAAAAACTGTTGACATTATCACTTTTATATGCTATAATAAATTTATAGTTGGAGGTGATAAAATGTATGAACTAATTATTTTAAACTTAAAAACAAATGAAAAATTTAAAAAACAATTTACTAGTCTTTATCTTTTGAATGACTTTAAGAAAAAATGCAAATATTCCCAAAATATAAAAATAATTGGAGAATTTAAAATTTAATTACATACAGTTTGCCAAAACTTAAAATTGGAAAATAGCAAGTCGGCTATAACATATAATTGTTATAGTCGATTTTTTTGTTTACATATAAAAGTACATTTAAAATAGAATAGTAGTAGAACACAACAGGACTTGTTTTAAGACATTTTTATATAATAAAGGTATAAATATATGTCTATAAATATTTGCAGCTTTAAAACTAAAAATATTAAGCCTTAAAATCGTTTCTAAGCATTTTTACATTTTAGACATATAATTACACTACGAATATATAAAAATTAAAATTTACCCTATTTCTGTCGCTCCTATGGGCATTTAAAAAGTATATCAAAAATAGGGCAAAAATATAGAGAACAAAATTTCTATAAAACACAGGTTCTAGTTGAAAAATATAATAAGAAAAGACAGAATGTAACATAAAAAATAAAAAATCACCAGGCTATGTAACATAAAAAATGAAAAATCACGAGAGCTATGTAACAAGAAACTCAAAAAATACCCATGAAAACGGTTAAAAATGCACAATATTAAAAAAATGTATATCAAAACTCTTAAAAAATGTATATTATTTTTAAAAAAACTATTGACAAATTTAACACAATATGATAAAATGTGTTAAAATAAGAAAGGAGAAAAGAAAAATGAAATTTATTAAAGATAAATTAGAAGAAATGGAGAATAATTTAGACAAAAGGAAATTTATTACTCAAGAAATGAGAATAAAAACATACTATAAAGAGGTTTTTAATGTAGAAATCAAAGAAGTTTTTTACAAAGCTGGGCTTGAAAAAGCTTCTGACAAATCAATTAAATCTAAAAATTATTTGTCTAATTTAAGAATATTATGTTTTCCAATTGTTATATGGATAAAGGATAATAATAAAAAAATTTTTAAACATAAATTTATAAAAGGTAATTATAATGGAGCTTTATATAGGAAAGAAAATAATAAAAATTTAAGTTTCAGACAACAAATTTATTGTTTTGTGGACACAATATTATGTGAATATTGTCAAAAAGAATATTTAAATAAAATGAACAATGAAACAATTGAAATGATAATCAAGAAGAATGACCAGATAAATGTAGATTATTACAATTGGATAGAACAGAATTATAAAGAAAAACAATAAAATGAAAATAAAAGTAATTTTAACAAAAGTAAAAGTAGTTTTTGGAATTACAAAATGGGGTCGAAAAATACCCCCATTAAATTGAAAAATGGAGGAGGTTATATGATGGATAGTAAACTAGTAGAGAATATGAATTTAGAAGAAGATGTCTCAGTTCTAGTTTCAAATTTAAAGAATATAGAAGGAGAATATAAAAAGATATTAAATAAATACTCTGAAGATTTTAGCGAACAAGATAAAAAACAGCAAGATATTTTACATTATTTGGAATTTAATAATTTAAATAGTGTTGCAGCATATAGATTAATGAAAGAGTTAAAAGAAGTTAGACTTAAAAGGAGAACAGCGGAAGATACTGTCAACTTATTAAATAATATAGCCCTACAATTAAAATTTAATAGCAAAAGTATGGATACAGATAAAATTTTAAAAGATAGAAAGAAACAATTAGATAATAGAAAATATAAAATGAGATGTTATACTGAAAGACAATTAAAAAATATTGCAAACTTGCCTATCTATAAAGGAGGAGAAGAGAATGCTTGATTTTCCAGAAGATAATACAATGGATATAAATACTAAAATAGGCTCAAAAGTAAGATTTTCATTTCCAGAAAATGGAACGACCTATGATAAAGAAACAGCAAGAAAATATTTAAAAATAAATGAAACTTATACAATAAAGAACGTATATATAGGTGGTTGGAGAACTGATATTATTCTTGAAGAGTTTCCAACAATAGAATTTAATAGTGTTCAATTTGAAAATATATAAAAGGAGAAAAATAGAAATGAAAGAATATTTTATAATTGCTACAATATCTAGTATTTGTACAACAATAATAAATATATATACAGATTTTAGATTGATAGAAGAATATGATTTAGAAGGATTTACACTTGATATGTTTTTAAATGATATATGCGAAGGATTGATTTTAGGATTAAGTTGGGTTATTAGTCTTCCTTTACTATGTATAAAGAATATAATATTAAACATAATTTATTTAATAGTAAATATAAGAAACAGAAAGGAAAAAGAAAATGGATAAGAGAATAGAAAAATGCGAATATTGTGTTGAATACAATGGCGATTGTGTAGAAGAAGCTGATGGTTTTGATTACTATTCTTGTGAATTAAAAAACAAAGAAGATTTGGAGAAATATGGAAAGTATTGGTCATTTGATAATAGAGTAGATGAAGATGAATGTACTCATTATCTATGTAAAAATTGTTTATTTAGAAAGGAAAGATAGAAATGAATTTAGGAGAAAGAATGAAAAGATATGAGTTTGTTACAAGAAATTATCTAACTTGTAAAACTCCAGTTATAGTTAGAATAGACGGAAAAGCTTTCCATACTTTTACAAAAGGACTTGAAAAACCTTATGATAAGCAACTAATGAGGCTAATGCAAGATACAACTTTAAAATTATGCAAAGAAGTTGATGGCTGCAAAATGGGATATACTCAGTCAGATGAAATATCTTTATTGATTACAGATTGGGAAAATATAGATACACAAGCTTGGTTTCAAAACAATTTATCTAAAATAATATCGGTCACAGCTAGTATTGCCACATTAGAATTTAATAAAAATCTTTTATTGTTAGCATTATGTGGGGAAGATACCATTTGGGAAGGAAAAACTATGAAAGCATTATTTGATAGTAGAGCTTTCAATTTACCCAAAGAAGAAGTATGCAATTATTTTATTTGGAGACAACAAGATGCTACTAGAAATGCTATTCAATTAGTAGGACAATCAAATTTTTCACACAATCAATTACAAGGAAAAACTTGTAATCAAATACAAGAAATGTTATTTCAGGAAAAAGAAATTAATTTTAATGATTTTCCTACTACATTTAAAAGAGGAACATGTGTAATAAAAGAAAATGGGAAATGGATTATAGATAAAGAAATACCAATATTTACACAAGAAAGAGAATATATAGAAAGATTTTTATAAAAAGTATTGACAAATAATAATAAAAGTGTTATAATATAAATATAATAAAGGAGGAATAAATAAAATGGCTGTAAATAATGATGATTTTAGTTGTAAAAATTGTGGAAGCTCATTGGAATGGATAGATACCATTGATACTGAAGGAGGAATTCAAGAAGGTTACATAATTGAAAATCAAGTATGGCATTGTCTTGGTTGTCATAAAGATTATGTAATAGAACAAAAAGCTTATCTTACTGAAAATGATGTTGATATAATAAGTATTACAGAGACTTAAACAATAAAAGAGGTGTTAAAAATGATGATATTTATTTTAGGTATGTTAGTAATGTATTTAATTGTAGGAGTGATAGTTGCTCTTGATGAAATATTTGGAGAAGGTTTCCCTGATGAGTGGTTTATTTATTTATTTTGTTGGTGGCAATGCCCAATACTTGCACTAATAGTCTTAATAAAAAAAATATATAGAAAAAAGAAAAAATAATAAAAAAACTATTGATAAAATTTTAAATTTGTGATATAATATTGTTAAGTTAAGAGAAGGGAGAAGTATTATGGGAATGTTTGTTTGTTATAATAAGGGCACAGAAGAAGGAAGCAAAAAAGGTTGTCAATATTATACAGATTATCCAAATAATGAAAAGATATATTTAAATCTTACTAACGGAATTGAATTTTTAGAAAGATTAGATTTAGACATTAGTCAAGTTAAATTTGTAAGAATACAAAGTTGCACATGTGAAAGACATTTATGGGATAAATTAATTAGTGATTTAGATTATAATTTTTTATTAGATTTAGCTCTAGGATATAATGTTAAAGTTTTTGATACTAGTGCAAGAAAGAAAGAGAGTAGAGCTATGTATCAAGGATTAAAATTTGTGGAATATGTTCTAAATAGAGTATGGTTTAACAAAATAATAAAGGTTGAATGTAGGGGTAAAGATTGTAACAAGTATTTTGCAGAAGTATATAAAACAGTCCCAGATAATATTATGAAAAAAGTCAAATACTTGAGGAAGTTTTTAAATACAGATAAAATACATTTAAGCTCATATTGTATTACTACCAAACATGATGGAGATTATGAATATTATAGAAAAACTTTATTAAAAAGTATTGACAAATGATAAAATTTATATTATAATATTAAAAAAGAAAGGAGATTATAAATGGTTAATAAAGATATTACAGACAAAGAATTTTATTTAAAACATATAGAACAATTAGAAGATGAAATCAGAAGATTAAAAAGAGAAAATAAAAACACTTACAAAATGAAAGTAAGTATAGGAACAAAAGAACCGTATGAAGTAGATACCCAATTAGTAATTCCAAAAGAAATTGGTAAATATTATTATCTTCCTACAGATTATAAAAATCCACAAAAGGTATATCTAGTTGAATATAATAATTTTCAAAGTGTAAAAAATATAATAATGATACTTGCAGCTATTTCTGTAAATGGGAAAATAATAAATACAAATCCATATTTATTGTTTAATAGTCCAGACAAAGCAGGAGATTATTACTTACAACATAAAAAAGAATTAGATTTTAGTTTTCTATATAAAGAAGAGTAATATGAAAGGAAAATAAATATGTTTAAAGATAAAAAAGATTTGATAAAATTAAAAGGCTTTAATAGTAGACCTGAAAGATTTGAAAATTTAAAAGTAAAAGCTGAATTAATAAATTGCAACAAAAAACTTAGAACTGTAAACTTTAATATAAATGCTACTGCTACGCTTAATATAGAAGACATTGAAGATATAATTAATAATGAACTATGGATAATGGAAAATAGTAAAAATGGTTTTGAACAAGAATGGTTATGCAATAGGATTTTGCATATTGAGACAGATATAGAATATGATTAAAGGAGAACTTTATGGAAAAAGAAAAGTTAGAAAAAATAATTAAAGCTTTTAAAAGAAAAAGAGAAAATGTAAGAAGTATTTTAGAAGAACAAGGATTAACTCTTTTTAATAGTAGAGATTACTATGAAGGAGAATTAGAGGAATTAAATTTTATAATAAGAGTTTTAGAAGCATCTGAAGATAGTAAATTCTTAGAATATTTTTTAAATAGTTATTCAAATTATAAAGTGGAGGAATAGATATTATGAATAAAAAAAATTTTGAAGTTGGGAAAGAAACTGAAATTAAAATATTTTGGCATGATGAAGATGGAAATAAATTTTCTAAAATTATTAAAGGAAAAGTAAAACAAATAACAAATGATTTCATTGTAATAAATAATGGAATTTATAATGAAAGTTTTAAATATAGTGAATTAATAGAAGATAATGAAGTTCAACCTTATGTTGATACTTATGATTTAAGTATAGAAAGTTATGAAAAAGATATTATAGAAAAATGTATAGACAATATAAAAAATGATATTACAGGTTATGTTTTTAATAATCAACAAGCAAGAGAAATATTAGATTTTTTAAATCAAAATCAATACAAGTATAAGAGCGAAATTAAAAATGGAATATATTTTTTTAAAAAAATTTAGAAAATTACTTGACATTTAATCGGAAATATGTTATAATATAATGTATAAAACAATAAGGTGGTGAGAAAATGATTGAAGCAAAGGATAGAGGAGGTGGCTAAAAGTGATTTATTTTATATCAGATACTCATTTTTATCATACTGCTATTATTCCATATTGTCAAAGACCATTTTTATCTGTTGATGATATGAATGAAAAGTTAATAGAGAATTGGAATAAAGTTGTTACAAATGAAGATACAGTTTATTTCTTAGGAGATTTTGGTTTTTCTTCAGCTCCAAAATTAAAAGATATAACTTCAAGATTAAATGGGTATAAGATTATTATAAGAGGAAATCATGACAGAGACAGGGGAGAAATCTCTTGGAAAAATATTGGTTTTGATGAAGTATTAGATGGCAGAATTGAATTTATTTATGCAGACAAAAATAACGAACTAAGAAAAATATATTTATCTCACGAACCATTATATATTAACAATGAAGATTTTAACATTCATGGACATATACATGATACTCCACTTAATAGTGAATTTCCAGATATGAACCCTAATAATCATTTATGTGTGAGTGTAGAAAGAATTAATTACACTCCAATTAGTTTAAAAGAAATTAAAGAAAAATATTTAGATAGCTTTTTTGAAAGCAAGAAAGGAAGATAATTATGATAAATACAAATATTACAGGAGAAACAATGATTTTTAAAAATGACAAAGGATTTTATAGCACAAGTATGTCAAAGAAAATGGTAGATGGAACATATCAAAGTACTTATATTCCAGTTCAATTCAAGAAAGGTGTTGAAGTAGATAATAAAACTACAATCAATATTACAAAAGGATTTTTATCTTTTGATAAATATACACCAAAGGGTGCTACAAAAGAAACAACTTCATGGAAAATTATAGTTACAGAATTTACAACAGCTGGAGCTTCTGGTTCAACAACAAAAGGTAGTGAATTTGAAATTACCTCAGATAATTTACTTCCATTTTAGAAAGGATGAAAATGGAAACTTTTGATAATGAAATATGGAAAGATATTCCTGGATATAATGGTTATCAAGCTTCAAACTTAGGAAGAATACGCTCTCATAATAAAATAACTTATACAGAAAGACATGGCTATAGACATTGGAAAGATAGAATATTATCTTTTAAACCATTTACCAATTCAAAACAAAAAAGTTCCCAAGGAATGGGATATAGGGTAGACCTGTGGAAAAATGGTAAACCTAATTCTTTACTAGTAGCTAGATTAATAGCCACAACATTTTTAGAAAACTTAATAGATACAAACATGACAGTAAATCATAAAAATGGAAATAGATTAGATAATAGAATAGAAAACTTAGAATGGCTTTCAAGAGAAGATAATATAAGATACGGTTTTGAAAATGGTCAGTATAAACAGATTTCTTGTACTTTAATAAGTACTTTAAACAATAAAGAATATACTTTTAGGTCTTTGTCCCAGACTTCCAAATTCATAGGAAGAAGTACTGATTATATAAAGAGATGTAAAAAAGAAAATAAACCAATTATAAGTCAGAGTAAAGAAGAATATATCATAAAAAGATATAATTAAATAATATTGTAGTGGCGGAATAGACAATGCTAATTGGTAAAATTAAGTACCGAGCTAAAGGGAAAAATAATAGTAGACGCTAGATTTAATAATACATCAACTTTCTGCAGGAAGTATGTAGTCGAGCAAAGATACGTGCATGTTGGGTGCAAATCCCAACCTACAATTTATAGAAAGTAGGAATAGTATGGTTAATAATCCAAAAGATATACAAAAAACTTTAAAAGAAATGAAGGGAATAAAAAAAGAAGAATTAGACCAAGCATTAAAAGAATTAGATAGAGCATTTGAAGAACTAAAAACAAAGGAAAAGATTATTGAAAGGAGAGATTATAGAATGAAATTAAAAATGGTTTTAGTAATGCTAATAACATTGGTAAGTGTATTTGCTGCTATATTTGTATCAACTATATATACAGGTTTTGTAGCTCCATATTTAATAGGCATATTTACCCCAATAATATTAAGTGTAATATATAATTTTGAGCCTAAAAATAAAACTGGTAAAAGTAGGTGAGCAATATGGAATTAAAATATTTTGAATTTATGACTGTAGATGGAACTTGTTATAGAATAAATAAAGAGAATATAGTTGAATTTGATATGGCAATAAAGCAAGATTTTGTAGATTTTAGTTTATTTGGAGAAAATAATTCACAAAAATTAACACCTTTATTAGAAAGTCTATTACTTGTTATTGATGATTATCATAATATCAAAAGCATTGGAATGGATAAAATAGAAGAATACGAACCAGATGATACTAGCATATCTTATATTAATTTAATCTATGAAAATGGCGAAAGTAAAAGCTGTTTTGTAGATATGTCAGATGAAGATTATAATAGAAATCAATTAAATTCTTTAAAAGATAATATGTTATTTATAAGTATAGAAGATAACAAAGATAAAATTTTTTAATTTTTTTAATAAAAACACTTGACTTTTTATAAGAAGTGTGCTATAATAAGTACATAATAGAAAAAGGAGAGGTTATTATGAAAGAATTAGATTTATTTATTAACTCTTTAAGTTCAGAGAAAACAAAGAAAAATTATAGAACTTGGATAGAAGATTTTTTAACTTATTCACATATAGAAAATGTAAATAAATTAGGAGAATTAGGAATTAGTGATATTATTGATTGGGTAAATTATTTAAGAAATGAAAAAAATAATCTTGATAACTCAATTAAACCAAAATGTCAAGCATTAAATAGTTTTTATATTTATTTAATGGAAGATAGAAAATATAATATTAATAATAATCCAGCTATGTATGTATTAAAAAAATTAAAACCACAAAAAAATCCATCAAAGAGAACATTTTTAACACCAGAAGAACAAAGAATATTCTTGGATAATTGTAAATCAAAAAGAGAAATAGCAATGTTTACTTTATTTCTTAATACAGGTCTTAGAATTAGCGAAGTTATAAGTTTACAATTGTCAGATTGTTATAAAGTAGTAATTCCTGAAACAAATAAGGAAGCATATTTTATAAATGTTAGAAGAAAAGGTAATAAAATACAAAAGATGGTATTAAATAAAGAAACTTTTGAAGCTATAAAAGATTATATAGATAATGCTAGAAAACAATCTATTTATAATAATATATTTATATCAGACAAAGGTACACCAATGATGCCTGAAAGTATTCATAGAACAGTAAAAAAAATTACTAAAAGAGCTGGAATAAATAAAAATATTTCTGCCCATAGTCTTAGAAGAAGTATAGCTACAGCATTATATAATCAAGGTGTAGATATAAATGGAATAAAAGATGTATTAGGTCATGCTAGTATTTCTACTACTCAAATATATATTAGAGATGAAGAAGAAAGAGCAAACAAAATATTAGACAGTTATTCTGTTTCTAAATTAAATTAAGGAGAAATTTATGAAAAATAAAATAATAAGAATACTACAAATCTTGATATTGATTTTTGTAATTTGTATTATGCCTAGATTTTTAAGATTTATGGAAACTCAAAAAGATATATTAAAAATACAAAATAATATTGAAGTTGTAAATGACATAAAAGAAGAAAATATCATTGAAAATTCTCTACCTACACAGCCTAATAAAGAAGAAATAAAAAAAGAAGAGATTACAACAAGAAGCAAAGATACTGTAAAAAAATCTACTCCTAAAAATAAAACCACTTCAAATAAAAATACTTCTACAAAGGGATATATCAAATTTGTTGCAACTGCTTATTGTCCTTGTAAACAATGTTGTGGAAAAACAAATGGAATTACAGCAAGTGGAGCTAAAGCTAAAGCAGGAACTACTGTTGCAATGTCTAGTAGGTATAAATTTGGAACAAAAATAGAAATTAAAGGAATGGGAACTTATATAGTTCAAGATAGAGGTGGAGCAATTACAGAAAATAGAATAGATATTTTCTTTAATACACATCAAGAAGCACTTAAATTTGGTAGAAGAACTGTATATCTAAAGATTTTAGAATAAGGAGAATTTATATGAATGATATGAATATTTTTTATAAAAACAAAAAGGGAGAGATTTGCTATAATGATAAATGCATAGAATGTTCTAATAATTGTAAACAAAGTTATAGAGCAACAATAGTATCTTGCCCTTTAACTCAAAAGAATAAGAAAAGGAGATAATATTATGGAATATTTTGATTATGCTGGGACTTCTCCATTAAACATGAAAATATTCAAAGAAATTTATGAGACAAATGATTTTTATGATATATTTGGAAATCCTTCTTCTGTTCATAATTTTGGAATTAGAGCTAAAAAAATATTAAATTCAGCCAGAGAAATGGTTTCAAATGTATTAAAATGTGCACCAGAAGAAATAATATTTACAAGTGGTGGTTCAGAGAGTGATAATATGGCATTGTTTGGAATTATGTACTCTAGGGATAAGAAATATGAAGGCAAAAATGAGCTTATTGTGAGTAAAATAGAACACCCTGCTATATTAAATGCAGCAAAAGAACTTCAAGAAAGAGGATTTATAGTTAAATATATTGATGTAGATGAAGATGGAGTTGTTAAATTAGAACAATTAAAAAATGCTATTACTCCCCAAACAAGATTAATATCTATTATGTCTGTAAATAATGAAACAGGTATAATTCAACCAATAAATGAAATTAGTAAGTTAGCTAAGACAAATAATGTTGTATTTCATACTGATGGTGTTCAATCAGTTGGAGTTAATCCTATAAATGTTAAGAAATATGATTTGTTATCCTTATCAGGACATAAATTTGGTGCTTTTAAAGGAACAGGAATTCTATATAAAAAGAAAAATATTCCTATTTCTCCATTGATTTATGGCGGAGGACAGGAGAATTCTTATAGGTCAGGCACAGAAAATGTATTTGGAAATCTTATGTTGGCTTTATGTTTAAATGATTTTGTTGAAGAATGGGAAGAAAAAGGCAATAATATTAAAGTTCTAAGAGATAAAATAACGGACAGCTTGAAAAAAGAGTTTGGAGATTTAGTAAGATTTAATGGAGATATTAAGAAAAAAGTATGTAATAATATAAATGTATCTTTTAAATACTTAGATGCTCAAACTATACAATTGTTTTTAATAGATAATGGAATAGATGTTTCGATTGGTTCAGCTTGTCATGCTTCTCAATCAGAACCTTCTTATGTTCTACAAGCTATGAATGTACCAGAAGATTTTATTAATGGAACATTGAGAATAACTTTAGGATATAACACCGACTGGGCAAGTGTTCAAAAGTTATTAAATTGTTTAATTGCCAATGTTTCTTATTTATATAAATTAAAAGGAGGAAATTAAAATGCCAGATGTTAAATTTACAGAAGTAGACAATTCTACAGAAAAAACAAAAAAGACAAAAAAGTTATTTATGACGAAATGTTTACATTGCAAAGAAAAAGAAAAAATGACATTAGACAATGGAATGGAATATGAATTGCCATATGCTTTTGTTGAAATTCCAAAAGACAAAGAATTATTAAAAGAGTGTAAGCACTATGCAGAAGAAAGCAAAGAAAAATATGGAAATGACAGAGTTATTAAAAGAGCTTTAATCAATTCTTGCCCTAAATGTGGTCGTACTATTACTGTATGTTGCAAAGATTATGTGGATTTTTATACACCTAAAAAAGAAAAAAGTGAATAAGAACTCTTGACATTCAAAAGGAAATATGATATAATTATAATATAAAATATAAAAAGGAGATATTAAAATGGGAGAATTTGAAATAAAAGAAATTGATGATTTAGAATTTTTTAAAAAACAAAAAAAGAGAATGTATGAGGCTATTGATAAATTAGACCCAGCAAAACAAACACAAAAATATGTTAATTTAAATGGTTGTGCAACTAATATGTTAGGATTTATTGCTCAATTAGAAGGGTTAATAAAAGCAAAACAAGAAACTGCAAAAAGAGAAGAAGAAAATAGAAAAGCAGCAGAAGAAGCAATGGAAGAAATGGCTGAAAAAAACAAATAATATGGAAATAAAATTATAGAAAGGGAATTTATATGAATACATTTGAATTTATTGGAAATATTATAAAACCTAAAGAAGGTCAATTTATTAAGAAACTACCTACTGGAAATAAAATAATGAAACTAATTGTAAGACAAAATGAAACAAACTCAGCATATGTTCAATTAACTGGAAATAATATATATAGTGGAAGTATCCCAGTTATGTTGCATAACAAAGGTGGCAGACAATATGTTCCATATGAAGAAAGATTTAATCCAAATATATTGTCAAGTGTTTCATATGTTTCAAAAGTAGTTACAAACTTAAATACTCTTAATGGAGAAAATAAGGAATTTATATATAATCAAGATTTTATGGAATATATCGATACAGCTTTAGATATGTATGATAAAAATACTTTATTTAAAGTAGAAGGAGATTTTACTATTACAGAATATAATGGCAAATTCTATAATAATTTCAACATAAGAAGCATTAAAACTACAAATGAAACAATTCCTGAATTTAAAATGCATTTAGATTTATTCTATAATCATGAAGGATTGGATGAAAGCGACAAAAGAAATAGATTTATACTTAATGCTTATATAGAGCAATATATTTATAGTCTTAAATCTAATAAATATATTCCTATTCAAGTAGAGTTTAATACTAATAGATTTGACTTTAAAAATCCAACAGATGTAGAAATAATAAGACACAGAAAAGAAAATATGTTGCCACCAAAAGAGTTGGGTTTTGTAAAGGCAAAATGGGATGCTCAATATGTTAGAGGTGCACAATTGATATTACCACCTTTAGAAACATTACCAAAAGATATACAATTTGAAATAAAAAATGCAGGAAGAGATATAAAAGAATATATGCAAAATATTGTATCAGAAGCAAAAGAAATTATTTGCCTTACAAGACCTGACAATACATTGTCTAAAGATGGCTCTGTATATACAAAATTAAATTGTACAGAAAATGAATTTAAAAGTAATATTTATCAAACAGATATTATAGGAGAAGAAACAATTGACAAATTGGCAAATGATGATGCCAAACAAAACCCATTTAATTAAAAGGAGACTGTTATTATGGATAAAATAGATGAAATTACAATGCTTAGAAATATGAATATTTATCAAAAAATACAAGCAGTAAAAAAAGAATTGTCTGAAAGAGAATTAAAAAAATCTGGGGAAAACAAATTCTCAGGATTTAAATATTATGAATTAGGAGATTTTTTACCTTCTATTATTGAATTATGTGCAAAATATGGACTATTTACACAAATTACTTTTACAGAGGATAAAGGAATATTAAATATTGTAGATTGCAATGCAGAAGTAATTCAAGAAGGAAATCCAAATGAATACCGTATTGTTCAATATGAAAGCCCATTAAAAGAATTAGAATTAAAAGGAGCTAATGCAATTCAAGCTTTAGGCGGTGCTGAAACTTATCTAAGAAGATATTTATATATGAATGCCTTTGATATAGTTGAAGCTGACATGTTTGATAGTGCAGAATTTGAAAAGAAAAAGAAAGCTAAAACTGAAAAAACAGTCTTAGAAAAAATCATAAATGATTGCAAAGAAGCTTTTAAAAAGTCAGATGATGACATAAAGAAAGAAACAGGAACACTTATGAAATCTCTAGGATATGCAACATTTGCTGATATTACAAAAGCACAAAACAAACAAGATATATTATCTTTAGCTGAATTATTAAAAGTAGAAATTCCTGCTGAATTACAAGAAGAAAATAACACACAAAAATAGGGAATTTCTCCCTATTTTTTATTAAGGAGACTTCAAAATGGAAGAAGAATTAAAAAATAATGTAAAAGAAATGTTAGAAAATGGAAAGAAAAGAAAAGATATTGCTAAGAAATTGAATATTACATTATATATGTTTGACAAAATAAAGAAAGAATTAATAGCTAACAATGAATTAGATTTAAAGCAAATGGAAAAAGTTACCAATTCACAAAAAAAGGTTACTAAAAACATAGAAGAAATAAACTTCTCTTCTCCTGAAAATAAAGCTCGTTTTGAAGTTATAGATTTATTAAGTAAGAGATATTTAAATTATAGTCCAGGTCAAAAATTTAATACATTTCTATGTAAAAAAATTGAAGCTATGAGTTATGCATATAGTTATAGTATAATATTAGCTACAGCAAAGAAATGTTTAAATAATATGGATTATGCAAACTCTAATAAAGAATTTAATAATGAAGTACAAAAAATATCTTATTTATGTGCTATAATAAAAAATAATTTAAACAATACTCTTAAAGAAAGAGAAAAAAGAGAACAAAGAAATAAAGGACTAGAAAAAAGAGAAATAAACTATGAAGAAGCAAACAAAGTAATAGTTACTACTAAAACTAAAAGAAGAGATTTTAGTATATATTTAGATGACGATGAATATTAGAAAGGTGATAATGAAATGGGAAGAAATGAAACTAACTTATTGAAAAACCGTATTCCACTTGAAGGTAATTTTGTTTTATCATTATATACTAATCCATTAGAGCTTTTTGATGACTTCCCTATAGACCCAGATAAGGATTTATTTTCTTCAGATGGAAAATTTTATTACAATCTAGGTTATAATATGGCAAAAAAAGGTTTTAAGAACTTTGATGAAATATCAATTAGTACCTTTTTAGAAGATTTTCCAAACTTAAAAGCAGAATATGAAAATCGTGGTGGATGGAAATCAATAGAAGAAGCAATAAGTCTATTAGAACCAGAAAATACAGAAGCTTATTATAATGCTCTATTAAAAAACAACTTACTAATTAAACTAAAAGATAAAGGATTTGATGTAGATAGTAATATTAAAAAATTAAATGATTTAAATACACCAGATGAAGTTATTGATTTTTTCGATTTTCAACTTAATACATTAGCATTAAATCTTACACATGATAAGCAATTGCAATCTTTAAATATGACAGACAAAGATATTGAATTTAAAAAGACTGGTCAAGGTATAGGTTTGCAATTTGGTAAGTATAGTCCTTTACTTAATTATTCTTCAAATGGAATACCTAGAAAAGGATTGACAATGTTTGCTAGTTATACAAATGGTGGTAAAACCAGTTTTGTATTTGAAAATATAGTTATACCACTTGCAGAACAAGGCACAAAAATTTGTATCATAAGCAATGAACAAGATGCTATCATATTCAAAGATTTACTTTATATACATGTATTAACCAGTAGGTTAGATTATTGGAATATAGATAGAAGAAAATTAAAGAATTTAAATTTTACTAAACAAGATGAAGAAGCTTTTAAAAAAGCAGATAAAATTGTTAAAGAAGATTATCTTGAAAATATTCTCTTTCAAAGAGTTTATGACTATGGAATGAAAAATATTAAAAGAACAATAAAAAAACTTGCAAAACAAGATTTTGATTTATTTGTATATGATACATTTAAAGTTGATGCTACCACGGATACAGTATGGCAATCATTTTTAAATGATAGTAAAGAACTATTTCAAATAGCTTCAAAAGAAAATGTAGCAGTTATTACTCCTGTACAATTATCATTATCTACTAAAGGCAAAGTTAGATGGCTAAATGAAAGTGTACTTTCTAACAGTAAACAAATCTCAGAGATATATGAAGAAATTTTTATGTTTAGAGATATTTGGAGTGATGAATATACTTCATGTGAAAAAGATTTGGAAGCTACTTCAAATACAGTAGATGGTCAAGGTAGAAGCTCAGAAAAAGTTCCTTTCCCAATAGTATGGCAAGAAGGGAAATTTTATAAAATTTTCTTTCATGTCAAAAGTAGAAATGGAGAAAATGGGCAAACTATATTATATGAATTTATTCCAAATGTAAATAAATGGAAAGAGATTGGAAATTGTAAAGTAGGAGAAGAAAATAAAATATAGAAGGAGATAGGGGAATGTCAGTTGAAATATTAAATGAATATCTTAGAAACAGACCAGAAGATATAATTAAAATATTAGAATTAACTGATTTTCACTCTATCTCTTTTTCTAATGGAAAGAATGAAATCAGATGTGCATATTATGAAGGTGGAAATCCAACTTCTGTATGGATAAATTGTGATACTTTACAAGCATATGTATTCAGTAAAGGTATTGGGGGAACACTAATTAATTTAATAGCCATTCATAATAATTGGAGTTTATGTCAAACCATAAATACTATTATGAGTATTTTGAATATTAAAGATTTAAAAAATCTTTCTTTACCAATTATTTTTAATGGATTATATAAAAAATGTAGAAGCAAAAAGAAAAATGAAAATTATATATATCCTAAAGAAACATTAGACAAATACATTGACTATCCTAATACAAGATTTTTGAAAGATAATATTTCTTTAGAAACTCAATTCAAATTTAATATTAAATATGACCCTATGACTAATCGAATAATTGTTCCTTGGTTTGACAAAAAAGGTAATTTAGTAGGAATTACTGGTAGATATAATTTTAATGATTTAGGGAACAATCCAAAATGGAAAGCTATAGAAAATTTTTCTAAAGGAAATTTCCTTTATGGAATATATGAAAATAAAAAAGGAATTGAAGAGAGTGATTGTGTTATAATTGGAGAAAGTGAAAAATTTGTGATGCAGCTTGATAGTTATGGTTATCATAATGCTTTAGCTCTTGGAAACTGTAATATTACTGATACTCAAGCTAGAATAATAAAATCATTGCCTGTAAATAAAGTTATACTTGCATTAGATGAAGGAATAAATATAGAACATTTATTAACACAATGCGATAAATTAAAGGGTGGAATATTTAATAATAGTAAGGAAATATATTGCCTATTTGACAATGAAAACAAAGTAATTCCAAAGGGAAGTAAAGGTTCTCCTAGTGATTATGGTAAAGAAAATTTTGAATTATTATTAGATAAATATTGTTTTAGAAAGGAAAAATAAATGAAAAAAGAAACAACTGAAATTAAACGATTTTTCACTAGAGTTTGGAATAGCGATAATACAGTGCCTTTTGCATGGATAAATACAGAATATAAAAAACTAAGTGAACAAGGTAGGAAAGACTTACAAGAATATATAGAAGATAAAGGTTTTATAAGAATGTTAATTATAGTAGACAATATAGAAATTACTAGACCACAAAGAACATGTGGAGATATGCCTGAATGGTTTAGACCAGCAAGTGCACAGCATTCTTTTAATGATTATGATATTGATAATACTTTTATTTTTGCTATATACAAATCTGATTATGGAAATGATATAAAAAATGAAGAAATAGATTATGCATTAAATTCTTTACCAGAGAAGTCAACTATTTATTTCTTAAAATAAAAATTATAAATTTATAAAGTATTATTAAGGAGATAATAAGATATGAGTAATGAAGAAAAAATTAACGAAATAGAGAGAATACAAGATAAATTATGGGATGAAGATAATGAACTTTTTGAAAAAATAATGAAGTTAGAGGATTTTATAAATTCAATTAGAATAACAAAAATTTCAAAACAACAAGCAAATTTATTGGAAGTTCAATTTCAAGCTATGAGAACATATCATCAAGTTTTAAGAGCTAGAATAAATGACTTGCAAAATGAAATATTGGAAAGGAGTAAATAAGATATGGGAAGATATACAGATAAAAAAGTGAATAATACACCTAAAGCTAAAAAATTAAAAAAAGAGCTAGAAAAATTAGGACATAAAAATGTAGAAGTGTGGTATGAGACTATAAGGTCTGGTGGTGAAATGAGTGGGTACGAAGGTGGTTGGAATTTTTGTAGTGGTGATGAAGATGAAGATTATTTTGACCCTTGTTTAGGATATAATTTTGAGGAAGCTTTAGAAAATATAGAACAATACGATTTAAGGGAGAAGTAAATAAGATATGGAACAATGGTTGAGAGACGCATTAGCAGAAGAACAAGGATATATAATATGTCCACTAGCTCCAGAAACATATACTATTTGTAATGAAAAGTGTGAAGAATGTGAATATATGATAGATTTTATAGAAGCATTAAAGGAAAGGGGAGAGTTAAATGAAAGAGAATAATATAGCATTAAGACCAATACATTATGCTAGTGTATCGGGGGGAAAGGATAGTCTATATATGCTTTTTATAATATTAAAAAATCCTGAGAAATATCCACTAGATATGGTTATACATTTTGAACTTGAAACTGATTGGGAATGGTCAAGAAAAGTTGTAGATGAAATGGAGAGAATGTGCAAACAAATAAACATTCCATTTATTAAAATAAGACCTAGAAAGAGTTGGGAAGAATTGTTTAACAAATATGGATTTCCTAATGGAAGAGCTAGATGGTGCAATAATCTTTACAAATTAGATTGTAAGAAACAACTTGAAGAATGGATAAAATCTCAAAATTGTAGACCAGTTGCATATATAGGATTTTGCGTTGATGAAACACATAGATTTAAGTATGAAATAGGAAATTGGGAGAAACAAGATTGTTGTTATCCATTAGCAGAAGAAAACATTGAAGAAAAAGATGTCTTAGAATGGGCTAAACATCAAGAATTATTAAAAGATTATTATTTATATTTTGATAGACAAGGTTGTATGGCATGTCCTATGGCAAGAATGAAAGAATGGGCATTTTTATTGCAGCAATATCCAGACAAATTTGATTACTTTATGAAAAAAATAAAGGAAACTGAAATAATGTTAGAAAAAAAAGGTAAGAAATATAAATTTATGAAAATGGGGCAAGAAGAATTTGAAAATAGAATTAGAAATAAATGGTTGAAAAAGTTAGAGAAGGAGCAAGAAGAAAAATTAGGAGGTGTTTTAAGTGAATATAAATAGAATTAAGAAAAATATAAAAAAAGTTGAAGAAATAGTAGAAAACATAGACGCACAAGACATAATAAACAGAATGGAAATAGATAAAGAAAATAGTATAGAAGAATTAGAACAAAGATTAGAAGAACTATATCGAACACAGCAGGCTAGATTAGATGCAGGAGCAGATGATTTAGATATAAGAGAAGAAATAGCAGAAGTTGAAGAAGAAATTAAAGAACTACAAGATGAAATAATGGAAGAAAATAGTATTAAGAATGAACGAAGTTCTATAAAAGAAGATATAGAAAGATTAAAATTATGTTCTACTAATCAATGTAATATATGTGGCAGATACGAAAAAGAAGAATGTATGTTAGAAAGAAACAGATGTGAACAGCATATTTTATCAGAATATAAAAGAGTATTAAAAGAGAATGAAGAATTAAAAATAATAAAATCTGCAATACAAACATTGCAAATAAATTCGCTTGAAGAAGAAAAGTATATTGTAATATCAAAGGATAGTTTTTTAGACGGAAGTTACAAGCATTTATTAGATGATTATATTCCAAAGCAAAAAGTAAAAGATATAATAGACAGAATTGATTATGATATAAAAAAGACTAAAGAAATAATATCAAAAAATACAAATATTTATGCAAGTTATCGAAAAAATGATTATCAAATAACAAGATTAAAAGCAATGAACACAAAATCTTTAGATATAAAAAAGAGATTACAAGAATTGCTGGAAAGTGAGGAATAAATTATGAGTGAAGAAGAAAAAGAAGCAATTGAAAATATAAAAGCACTAAAAATTTTATTTAAGATAGACGATAAGAAAGATTTTGAAGCTACTCCTTCGGTTCAAAAAGAAATGGCTAAAGATTTGAGAACATTATTAAATCTAATAGAAAAACTATTAAAAGAGAATGAAAAATATCGCAATAGTGACTATGAAACAATATGTCTGGAAAATAATGAGTTAAGAGAAATAACAGACAGAATACAAAGTGAATACAACGATTTACTGAAAAATAATTTTAAATTAAAATATGAATTGGAAACAAAACGAAAAGAATATCAAGAAACATACAAAGACGTTAGAGAAGAGCTTAAAGAATTAAGAAAAGAGAATGAACAATTAAAAAAACAAGTACAAAGACAAATTAATAAGTGGAATAAAGATATAAAATCAAATTATATATCTAAACATGAAGTAAAAGACAAAAATATGAGTGAGGAAGAAAAGGAAGCCATTGAATATTTGAAAACAAGATTGTATGGAAATGAAGGCTGTAAATATATAGATGTAGCTCAAGAAGATTTAAGAATTTTTATAAACCTAATTGATAGATTACAAAATTTGATGGAAAAACTACAAAAAGAAAATAAACAATTAAAAAAATAACAATAAATGTTTAGAAAAACAATATAATGAAAAATATCCATATGATAAAATGAAAATATATAAAAGATGGATATGATTTAAAATTAAAGCAAAGGAGAATTAGCTTATGACCAAGGAAGAAAATGAACAATTTTTACAAATAAAAAATAAATATAAACAAAGTTGGCTAGATGACCTGGATGTAGATTTTTTAATTAATTCAATAGAAAAATTACAATGTGAAAACAGAGCTTTAAAAGAAGGAAATGCAGAAGCTTGGGAAGAATGGAATAATTTAGAACAAGGAAGTTATCAAACAGAACAAAATCTAAAAAAACAGTTAGAAAAATTAAGAATTGAAAATGATAAATTAAGAGTAATAAGACATGAAACTAAATATGGAATGGAAACCACATATTTGATACCAAAAGAGAGATTGATAGAAATAAATACAAATAAATATATAATAGAAATAGAGAATGGAAAATTTGTAGATTTAAAAGAAGTATATCAAGAGAATGAAGAATTAAAAAGAAAAAATAAAACATTAGAAGAATTGTTACAGGGTAATTTATATGAATTATATAAATACTACAAAGAATTAGCAGACACATATCAAGGGAATTGTATTCCAGTTCAAGAAGTAAAAGATAAGATAGAAGAATTAGAGGAAGAAAAAAAATATTATTATTCTCAATGTAAAATAGAAAAGTTGAATGATAAAATAGAAGTTTTACAAGAACTGCTAGAAGAAGGAGAGAAGAATGGTTAAGATAAGAGATAATGTTAATAAGATAGAATTAGAAAGTTTCTTATTAGAAAAAGGATTTTATCAAATGAATGGACAATGGAGAAAATATGGACATTTTAAAATATCTAAAAATGGGCACATAATACCTTTAAATGGAAGTGGAAATAGACGATTTGATATTATATATGAAATGACAGAAAAAGGATTTATAGAAAGGATTGAAGAAAATGAAAAATAAATTAAGTGTTATAAGATGGAATGATGATAATCATGCTGAAAGAGTGTGGATAAATGGAAAATATGTAGGAGATATGAGTGACCCAGACAGAATATTTAAAGCTCTTATGGATATTATAAACGATGAGCATTATCCTTTTACTGACTATGAAGGAACTTGCGTATGGGGCTGCGATGCATTTGATGAATATTTTGATTTATTTGCAAATGAAGATGAATTTGAAGACTGGGTAGAAGAAATGTGGGATTGGTTTAATACGGTTGAAGAAATGACACCAGAACAAGTAGAGTTGATAGAACAACTTAAATTAGATAGATTATATAAAGAAACAATAATGTAGGAGGAATAGAAAAATGGCTAAAACCTTTGTGGCTGTAGAGAGAGAGAGAGAGAGAGCATATCTATATTGGAATTGTTTGGAGGAATTGGAGCATGCACTAAAGCTCTCAAAAATATAGGAATGAATGTTGATGTAGTTGACTATGTTGAAATTGACAAATATGCTGTCAAGAGTTACAATGCAATAAATGACACAAATTTTGAACCTCAAGATATAACAAAATGGAACAAGGACATAAAAGTTGATTTGATAATGCATGGAAGTCCTTGTCAAGATGTATCAAGTGCTGGCAAACAAGCAGGTGCAATTAAAGGTAGTGGAACACGTTCAAGTTTAATATATGAAACAATTAGAATAATAAAAAAAATAAAACCAAAATATGTCGTTTGGGAAAATGTAAAGAATATTTTGTCAAAACCTCATATAGATGTTGTGAACGATTATATTAACCAATTACAAGAACTTGGATATAATAGCAAAATCCAATTAACAAATGCAAGTTATTATGGAATACCACAAGAAAGGCAAAGAGTGATTTGTGTTTCTATGTTAGGTCAAAATAATTTTGAATTTCCTATAGAGAAAATAAAATCCAATAATTTACAAGATTTCTTAGACTTTAGAGAGCAAGATGATATAACTTATAATTTTTACAATAGATATAAGTTAATAAAAAATAAAAATGCAACATTAGAAGAATTTATTGATTATATCAATTCTTTGCCTGAAAGACAAGGTATTGGAACAAAGAGAATGAAACTTTATGATTTTTCAGAAATGGATACCATAACTACTTCAACAAATACAACTGGTACTTTAACATGTAGAAATGTTCAGAATTATAATAAAAAATATTGGTATAATAATAAATTATATAAGCCAAGCCCTAGAATGTGTTGGAGACTAATGGGATTTTCAGATAGCGATTTTGAAAAAGCTTCTAAAGTGAACAATGATATTCATTTATATAATCAAGCAGGAAACAGTATAGTTGTCAAGGTTTTAGAGAAAATATTTTTAAATTTATTAAAGGAGAACTAAATGGAAGTCAAAGAAAAAATTAAAGAATTAAGAGATAATGGTATTCCTATTTATTCTATAAGTAGGTTAAATACTGTAGATAACTGTGGTTGGGAATATTGGCAAACATATATGGAACACTTAGCTCAAAAAGACAATATATATAGCTTCACTGGTACAAGAATTCATAAATGCTTAGAAGAAATTCAAAATGGAAAACAAATTAACTTTTCTCAAGAAATAGATAATATGTTAGAAGAAGCTAAAATGTTAGACATTATATTTCCAAATGAAAATATAGAAAATAAATGGAAGAAAGATATAATTCAGTTTGCTTCTACTTATAAAAAACCAAATTATAATAAAGTGGAAACAGAAAAATTGTTTTTATTTCAATTAGGAGAAAGCTATTTACAGGGAATTATAGATTTAGTTATATATAATGAAGATGGAACAATTTCAATTAGAGATTATAAAACAAGCAGCAAATATAGTAATTTAGAATTACAAGAAAAGGGTAGACAATTAATTTTATATGGTTTGGCTATGGAACAAATGGGATATGAAGTAAAAGATTTAGCTTGGGAAATGCTTAAATATGTAGAAATAAGTTATAAGTTAAAAAATGGAAATGTACGAACTACTATAGCAGAGAGAGGTTTTATTTTAGAAAAATTAAAAGCTGATATAACAAAAGAACTTAAAGCATTAAAGCAATACAGCGAATTAGATATAGAAATGATGGTAGATGAAGCTGCAGAAAACAATTCTTTTGACAACTTGCCTTCTTCTATTAAAGAAAAATATACAATAGTTCCTTATATTTGTTATTATGATTTTTCTCCAGAAAGAAAAATTGAAACACAATTATTTATAGAAGCTAAAATTAATGAGATAGAACAATTTGAAAAAGATAAATCTTGGTGGGAACCTAAAGAGATAACTCCTTATACTTCATTTTATTGTGCTAATTTATGTGGTTTTCGTGATGTTTGCCAATATTATCAAGATTACCTAGAAATGCAAAAAATGTTTGAAGAAGAACAAGAAGATAAAAAAATAGAAGATGATTTATCAAATTTTATTTAAAAAATACTTGACATTTTAATTTATATATGTTATAATATATTTATAGAAAGGAGATATATTATGGAATTTATAACATTTAAACAATTTGTTTATACTATTAATATAAGAGAGAGTTACAAATCTATTATTTCTGGAAAAGAAGTTGAAGATGGTCGTGCTATTAGAATTCATTATGGGAAAGAATATAAAAAAGATGATTATATAGATATAAGTTGGTATGATTTTTTTAATAAAGGGACTGTATGGAAAATATTAGGAAGTTATTTAAAAGAAGAAATATTAGAAAGCATTGTCACTGATTTTTCTTTTAATGAAGATTTTGGACTTATAGAAATCTATACTTGTTCTAAGGAAGATTTGAGAGAAAGCTTAGAAGAATGTAGGGATTAATATGGAGGAAATAAAATGAAAGTTGTTGATTTAAAAGGTTATATGTGTGATAAATGTGGCAAAATATATACAGATAAATATGTAGCTGAAATATGTTGTAAACAATATTATTGTGAAGAGTGTGGAAAACCTACCCCTAAATATATAATGCGTTGTGATGAATGTCAAGAAAAATATATTTATAATAGAGCTACAAAAATGACATATGAAGAATATATTAAAAAATATCCAGATTATCCTGTTTGGGGTATAGAAGACCCAGGAGAATGTTATTGGGAATTAGAGGATTATATAGAACATATTGTCAATGAAACAGAGCCACCTTATCCAATATATTGTTTTGGAAGTACTAAAGAAAGATTAGAAATCGACATAGAAAATGTAATAGAAGACATTAATATAGATATGGAAGATGGTTGTGGTATTGAACCAGATAAAGAATTAAGAGATTTTATTAATAAATGGAATGAGAAAAACGGAAGAGATATTTATTATTGTGATACTAATACAATTATTTTAATTGATTTGGAGGATTTTAAAAATGTTGAGAAAAATTAATAATATGTCTGAATTAGAAGAGATTTTTAATGAAGCTTTAAGAGAACATGCACAAACTGTTGCTGTAGAACTTACTATTCCTAAACAAAAAGATACTGAATTTGTTATCAACAGATATAGGAGTATAAAAACTAAGTTGGGATATTATAAAAGAACCTTTGGAGAAAATTTAGTTCATAATAAGGTAGAAGATATTAGAATAGTGTCGGCTGGCTGGGGAGATGCAGATTTGTTTGAAGGAGAAAAATAAATATGAAATTGATATTTTTGGATGTGGACGGAGTTTTAAATAGCGAAGAATATATAGTTAAAGAACATGATAGATTAGGGCATGAAATTTATGTTAATACTTATTTACAACAAGGAGGAATTCCATTTGACCCAAAGTGTTTGAAGTTTCTAAAATATATTATAGATAAAACAAATGCTCTTATCTGTGTTTCTAGTACTTGGAGATTATCTAAAGACAAAAGAGAAAGATTAAATTTGATTTTAGGAAGTTATGCAGACAGAATAATAGGATATATTCCATATTTTGGATTTGAAAAAGCAAGAGGATTTGAAATAGAACAATTCTTAAATAACTTAAAAGAAATAAAATGTCCTTTAGAGAATTATATAATAATAGATGATGATAATGATATGAAAGAAGAACAAATGGAACATTTAATTTTAACAAATTATAAAACTGGACTTACAATGGAAGATGCAATTAAAAGCGTAGAAAAATTAAATAAAAAGGAGAAATAATGAGAGGTCAAATTCCAAATGGTTTTCCATTTTTATTAAAAGATGATGAAGAAATTAAACAAATAAAAGAGTTTCCAGATTATTGGATTAGTAATTATGGGAGAGTTTTTAGCCATAAAAATAATAGAAAAGAAAATAATGGTTGGTATATTATGAAAAACAGAAATAAGCATGAAAGATATGAATACATTTTTTTGAGTAAAAATAATATACAATATGAGTTTTCTATACATCATTTGGTTGCTACACATTTTTGTGAAGGATATAAAAAAGGATTAGTAGTTGACCATAAAGATACAAATGGATTTAATAATTATTTTAAAAATTTACAATGGATTACTCAAAGAGAAAATGTGATAAAGTCTTATGAAACAAGTGGAATGAACCAGTTTAGGAATTATAAAGTCTACAATATCATATATCCAGATGGAAGTAAAAGTAAAGATTTAATTGGACAAAGTGGCATTAAAAACTATATAAAAAGCAATGACTTGAAGTGTTCAGCATTGTCTCTACAAAAATATGGATATAGCAAAAATTATAAAATAGAAAGGAGAAATAAAGGTGAGATATGAAAATTATCATAAACATTCTCATTATTCTAATATAACTACTTTAGATGTTGTAGTAAAACCAGAAGACTATATGAAAAGAGCTCAGGAGTTAGGACATAAAATATATTTTACAACAGAACATGGTTATAATGGGAATATCTATGAAGCTTTAACATTAGCTGAAAAATATGGTTTAAAAGTTGTCTCTGGAATGGAAGCATATTATGTTCCAAATAGAAAAGAAAAAGATAAATCAAATTATCATATTGTTTTAATTGCTTTAAATACAGATGGATATAAAGATTTAAATAGGTTATTATCTGAAAGCAATATTTCTGGATTTTATTATAAACCAAGAATAGACGATGAACTTTTATTTTCTGTAAATCCTAAAAATATAGTTGTAACAACTGCTTGTGTGGCTGGAAGATTAAGGGAAGAACAAAATAGAGATGAATGGATTATTAAAATGAAAAATTATTTTAAAGATAATTTCTATTTAGAGGTTCAGGCTCATCCTTGTAAGGTTCAGGCAGATTATAACAAAATGATATTAAAATATAGTCAAAAATATAATATCCCTATTATACACGCAAATGATAGTCATTATATTTTTCCAGAAGATAGTAAATATAGAAATATGTTTCTAAAAGCAAAAGGAATTAATTATCCAGAAGAAGATAATTTTATATTAGATTATCCTGATAGTGATACTATAATAAAAAGATATAAAGAACAAGGAATTTTAAATGATAATCAAATACAAGAAGCATTAAATAATACTTTGATATTCGATAAGGCAGAAAATTTAAACATAAACAAAGAAATAAAAATGCCTATAATTTCAGATAGTCCTTTAAAAGAATTAAAATTAATACTAAATAATGCATGGTTAGAAGAAAGAAAAAATATTCCTCAATCTGAATGGAAAAAATATTTAAAAGAAATTAGAGAAGAAACACAAATAGTCGAAGATACTAATATGGCAGAATATTTTTTATTAAACTATTATATAATTAAAAATTCTGTAGAAAAATATAATGGAGTTATAACTAAAACAGGCAGAGGTTCTGCTCCAAGTTTTTACATCAATAAATTATTAGGCTTTACAAACATAGACAGAATTTCAGCTCCTATTACTTTATTTCCAAGTAGATTTATGAGTAAAACAAGGATACTTGAAAGCCATTCTCTTCCAGATATAGATTTCAATTGTGCTAATACTCAGCCATTCTATGATGCTTCTAAAGAATTATTAGGAGAAGATGGATGTTGGTGGATGTTAGCATATAAGCCTTTGCAAATATCTAGCGGATTTAGACTATGGTGTAAAGCAAATGGATTAAATATAAACGAATATAATGACATAGCAATTGATTTAGCTGAACTCTCTAAAGTAAAAAAATCTTATACTGAAAGCAAATATTATGAAAATGAAAAATGGAAAAATTTGATAGACGATAGTCAACATTTTGTCGGAGTTATAGAAAGTATTGCACAGCATCCCTGCAGCACACTTTTGATGGATAAAAAAATTAGTGAAGAAGTAGGATTAGTTAAAGCTGGAGATGTAATTTGTGCAAATATCACAAGTTATGAGAGTGATAATTATAAATATTTAAAAAATGATTTATTAACTGTTTCAGTATGGGCATTAATCAATGATACATGTAAATTAGCAGGAATAAAAACTCCAAGTATAGCAGAATTAACAGAAAAGCTAGATGATAAAACTTGGGATATTTATGCAAATGGATTAACAGCTACAATAAATCAGGTGGATAGTGATTATGCAACTGGACTTGTTAAAAGATATAAACCAAGGTCTGTAGCAGAAATGTCAGCTTTTGTGGCGATTTTAAGACCAGGATGTGCTAGTCTATTGCAAGATTTTATTGATAGAAAACCTTATACTACAGGAATAGAGAAGTTAGATGAACTGTTGATAGATGGCTCGCACAGAATGATATATCAAGAATTAATTATGAAATATTTGATATGGCTTGGAGTTCCAGAAGATAATTCTTATGGCATTATTAAAAAAATTGCTAAGAAAAAATTTAAAGAAAAGGAACTAGTAGAATTAAAAAACAATTTATTAGAAGGTTGGAAAAAGCAAGTTGGAACAGAAAATCATTTTGAAGAAAGTTGGCAAATAGTAGAAGATGCTGCAAGATATTCTTTCAATTGTTTAGCTGGAGATACTAAAATTCAAAGATTGGGGCAAAAAAGGAATGTTTTTTATCCAACTTTGGAAGAAATGTATCTAATAAAAAATGACTATGAATATGCAAAAAGAACAAATCATCTTTCTTTATATAAAAAATATAATTCTCAAGGATACGGGAATGCATTATCTATGTTTGACGATAATAGAATTCATAAAAATAAAATAGTGAATATATATTTTACTGGCAAACAAAAAATCTATAGAGTAAAAACTTCTTCAGGATGTTATGTCGATTGTACTTTAAACCATAGTTTTCCTACTCCCTTAGGCAAGAAAAAATTACAAGAATTAGCTATAGGAGATGAATTATATATTAAAGGATTATACGAAAAACATCCAGATACTTATAGGTTTACAGATGGTAACTTTGAAAAGAATATCCCAAAGAAAGGAGAAAAAGGTTTTCAAGTTAAAGAAAATGGAGAATATCATAAATTTAAAGTTATATATATGAAAAATATCCAAAATAAAAATTCATGTGTTATATGCAATAAAACTTTTGATGGGTCAAAATTTGAATTGCACCATAAAGACCATGACAGGACAAATAATGATGAAACCAATTTAATGTGGTTATGTAATAATTGCCATAAGAAAATACATTATAAAAATGGTAGAAAAAAAGTTATGGAAAAAGGAATTCCAACGAAAATTGAAAAAATTGTATCAATAGAATATCTGAGAGAGGATAGGGTGTATGATATTGAAATGGAAAATCCTGCTCATAATTTTATAAGTGAAAGTGGATTGGTTGTTTCTAACTGCTCCCACTCTTTAGCTTATGCCTATGATAGTCTATATGGAGCTTATTTAAAATCTCATTATCCTTTAGAATATTATACGGTTACTTTAAATTCATATGAAGGAGATTTTGCTAGAACAAATAACTTAACTCAAGAATTAAATTATTTTAAAATTAAATTATCTTCTCCAAAATTTAGATATTCATTTGGAAAATATACTTGTGATAAAAGAACCAACACTATTTATAAAAGTATATCTAGTATAAAAGGCTTATCAAAGACAGTTGGAGATAAATTATATCTTCTTAAAGATAAACAGTATCCTACCTTTTTAGACTTACTAATTGATTGTAAAGAAAATAGTATTGGAATAGCTGATATAACAACATTGATTAAATTGGATTATTTTGCAGAGTTTGGGAATATAGGTAAATTGTTACATTTTATGGATATTTATAATGAACTATATGGCAAAAAAACATTAAAGAAAGATAAAGAATATTCTGTAAAAAAATTATACTTAAAAGAATATTGTAGTAAAGAAACAGATAAACAATATTCTGGATTTGATAGTTATAAATGCTTGAGCGATTTAATTAATAAATTACCAAATGAAGATATTTCATTAAAAGATAAAATACAATATCAATTACAATATTTTGGATATATAGATATTAAAGATAGCAAAGAAAATAATCTAATGTGGTATGTTGTAGATATAAATGATAAAGGCAAAAGCAAATGGATAGACTTATATAGAATAAACAATGGAGAAAATAAAAAAGTAAAAATTAAAAACTCTATATTTGATAACAAACCTTTTGAAATAGGTAGAATATTAAATATTCCTTCATTTGAAAGAGAAGGAAAATGGACATTAGATAGAGAAACAGAAAAATGGGAAAGGTCTACTACCCAATTTGATGATTTTATAGTTAATTATATCGTAATGGGAGAAGATTATGGTTCATCATAATTTTAGAAAAGGTCAAAAAGTTTATTGTATCTTAAAAAATGGTGCAATTATAATAGGAAAATACATTAAATCAACTGGACATTATCTTGAATTAGATAACTATAAAATTTTATGGAAAGATATTAGAAGTAGTACAATTTATAAAAATATTTCAAAAAATACTTGACATTTAATTATAAATATGGTATAATTAGATAAAGAAAGGAGATTATGAAAATTGGAAAATAATGAAAGAATAATCAATTACAAAGGGAAAACCTTATCTACTAAACATATATATAATATAAGTGAAAAAGAATTTGAAGAAATTAGAAAAGCATATTACACAAAACCTAATTTTGAAGAAGTAAAAAAGGAATTTATAAACTTAGAAAATGGTGGAGTAAAAAACTCAGCTATCACTAATTATTATGTCAAAGATTTGATGGCTAAGACTAGAATTTATTATAATAAATGGAGCATTGAAGAAGTTTTAGAATGCAAAGAACTAGTAGAATTTTTTATTAGTAAAACATTAGAAAATAAAAAAATTTATCCCGACACAGATAGTACAATAAAAAAAATAGAAACTTGTTTTAGATTAGGTGGGAAAGGTGTTTGTAGTAAACCTGCGAACTTCCCTATTAAAACAGTAGATGAAATACTTAAAGAATATAATGTTAATAATAATTATTATGATTTTAGTTGTGGATGGGGGGGAGAATATGTGGTGCTCTTAAAAATCATGTCAACTATTTTGGCACTGACCCTAATTATCTACTTACAGAAAGACTAAATCAATTAGCTATAGATTATAAAAACACAACAAACAATACTACAAATGTAGACATAAGAACTCAAGGTAGCGAGATATTAGTTCCTGAATGGAAGAATAAGATAGGAGTGGCTTTTAGTTCACCACCATACTTTTATTTAGAAGACTATAAAATAGGAAATCAATCATATACAGAAGGTACAACATATGAAGAATGGAAAAACAATTATTTAAAACCTACATTTTTAAATATAAAAGAATACTTAGTAGACAATGGATATTTTATATTGAATATAAATAATTTTTTAGAATATAAACTTGTAGAAGATAGTATAGAAATAGCTAAAGAAATAGGTTTTAATCTTGTTAAAGAACATATTCTTTCAAATATTAAGAGAACTAATTCAAAGGGTGGTTTTAACGATAATTCAGAAAGAATATTAGTATTTATGAAAAATCAAAATTATATAGAAAAAGATGAAGGAGAAGAAAGTATGGACTTTATTGCACGAATTAAGAATATTAGTTCCCAATTCTCAAATCAATTAAATATTACTTTAGAAACAACAAATATGAATATTGTAGATACTTTAAATAACTATATAAAATCAAATAGAGACTTAGCTGTAGAAATTAAAAAGAAATCTGAAAAAAGAAGCAAAGATGCTAATTCATATGCTTGGCACTTAATGCAACAGATGGGTAAATATCTTAATAAAAGTAAAGATGAGGTATATATTGATATGTTAGGAAGATATGGAGTATTTACTCATATTATTGTAAAGCCAAATGTTGTTAGTAGAATAGAAGAAGAATGGAGATTAGTTAGAAATTTAGGAGAAGTTACAATTAATGGAAAATCTGGAATACAACTTCAATGCTATTTTGGTTCTTCTACCTATACTACAGAAGAAATGGCTGTATTCATAGATGGAATTGTTTCTGAATGTAAAGAAATGGGAATTGACACGCTTTCCGATGAAGAGATTGATACTATGAAAAATGAATGGGGAGTTAAAAATGAGTTGTAAATATCAAAGAATAAGGTCTAAAAAATACCAAAAGTATTTTTACTGTAATCATCCTGATATTAAATCTGAGATAGATAAAGATGATTGTGACAAATGTAAATTGAAAGGATATAAAGAAATCAAACCTATTAAAGGAAAGAAAAAAGATAGAACTAAGGCTACTGATATTCAACAAGGAGTAAAACAAATAGTTTGGGAAAGAGACAATCACCAATGTATATTTTGTCATAAGAATGTACCAATGGATAATGCAAATGCTCATTTTATAAAAAGAAGTCAAGGTGGCTTAGGCATACCAATGAATATATTTACAGCTTGTGACACTTGCCATTATGAAGAAGACCACGGATTAGAATGTTTAAGATATGAAGATTTTGCAGAACAATATCTTAAAAATTATTATGGAGAAGAGTGGAGCAAAGATAAATTAATATATAATAAATGGGAAAGGAGTAATTATGAAAAAGATTTTTAAAGTAACTTTGAAAACTACAAATGCTTTAAAAGATACTGCACAAGACAAAATAGAAGAAGGAAAATATTTAGAATTAGAAAATGGTGCTATATTTGTACAAGAAAGAGATTTGAACGAAATTTTTGAGCATTACAATGTTGAAGTGGTTGAATATATGGGACTATTTTATGATGATTTTAGAAGATAGGAGAAATATTATGGAATTAACAGATTTAGATATTCAAAATCTAAAAAATCAATTTATTGAGTTGCTAAGAAGTACTAAAAGAGAAGGAATAGAAGAGTTAATTAATTTTTTAGAAAAGTCAGACTTTTTACAGCACCTTCAAGTACAAGATTTCACGGAGCTTATAAAGGAGGACTTTTGGTTCATAGCCTAAATGTTTATAATGAATTTATTAAATTAAAAGAAAGTAGAGTTTTTCCTTTAGAGAATGTTAAAGACGAAACAAGTTATATTATATGTCCTTTGTTACACGATATTTGCAAAACTTATTTTTATGCTGAGGATACTAGAAATGTTAAAAACAAAGAGACAGGTCAATGGGAGCAAGTTCCTTATTACACGGTAGATGATAAAATACCTTATGGACATGGAGAAAAATCAGTTTTAATGATTTCTGAATATATTAAGCTTTATCCTTATGAAAGAATGGCGATTAGATGGCATATGGGTGCTTATAGTGGTCAACAAGATTGGAATACCTTAGGTTCGGCTTATGATAAATATCCATTTGCTATGATGTTGCATTTTGCTGATTTAATAGCGGTACATGTAGACGAGGTAGAAAAGTAATAATGGAAATTTGGAAAGACATAAAAGGATATGAAGGATTATATCAAATAAGTAATTTTGGTAATGTAATGAGTTTAAATTATAATAGAGAAAAGAGGTCTCAAGTATTAAAAACTTTAACAGATAGTGGAGGATATAAATATGTGTCATTATCAAAAAGAGCTACAAAAACTCCGAAACTCATTCATAGATTAGTTGCAGAAAATTTTATAGTAAATCCAGATAATAAGCCTGAAGTCAATCATATTGATGGAGATAAATCTAATAACAGAGTTGATAATTTGGAGTGGTGTACTCCTAGTGAAAATGTACAACATGCAGAAAAAATGGGGTTGAAAAATAATAGATACAAAGTAGCCATATATCAATATGACTTAAATGGTGAATTTATTAGAGAATGGAATAGTATATCAGAAGCCGCAAATTTTTATGGATTATATGGTCAATATAATATTAAAAAATGGGAGATTTCAAATGAATAGATTAGAAATATTTTCAAAAGAATTAAGTTTAATTAAAAACATAGAAATAAGAAAGTTTGTTGAAGTATGCTTAAATGAAACACCTGAATATTTTTTCACAGTAGCAGCAAGTTCAACAGGCAAATATCATCCTGGCTATGCTTTAGGAGAAGGTGGATTGGTAAGACATACCCAAGCAGCTACTAGAATAGCTTATGAATTATTTAGAACAGAAATGTATCCATATAACCAAGACCAACAAGATTTAATATTAGCTAGTTTAATTTTACATGATAGTAGAAAACACGGAAATAATGGCTCAAGATTTACAGTTGTAGAGCACCCTATTTTAGCAGCTGAAGCTATAAGAAAATCGCAAGGAGTTATTAATCCTGAATGGAGAGAAATTATAGCAAAAAATATAGAAACTCATATGGGAAGATGGACGACGGACTATAAAAGCAATAGAGAAGTATTACAAAAACCTTCTACTGGAATGCAAAAATTTGTTCATCAATGTGACTATTTAGCTTCAAGAAAATGTTTAGAGTTTAATTTTGATGTAGAATTGTCTCAATAATTTTATATTTTTTTAAAAAAACTATTGACATTTATAAGGATTTGTGATATAATATATATAATGAGAATTATCTCTTATAGACAGAAATTTTAATAAGGAGTGGAAAACATGCAAGTAAAGAAGAGAGATGGAAATATTGTTGACTTTGATATAAGTAAAATAATTGAAGCAATTTCTGGAGCCAATCAAGATGTAAAAGGCAGAGAAAAAGCTAGTATAGCAAATAAAAAAGAGATTGCAAAATTTGTTCAAGATATAGATAAAGATATTATATCTGTAGAAGAAATACAAGATATTGTAGAAAAAAAATTAATGGAGTTAGGAAAATTTGAATTAGCTAAACAATATATCATATATAGAGAAAAGAAAAATCTTGTTAGAGCTATCAATACTACAGATGATGAAATTAAAGAATTAATAGGTGGAAATAGCGATTATTGGAATAACGAGAACTCTAATAAAAATGCAAAAGTTGTTACCACTCAAAGAGATTATTTAGCTGGAATTACTAGCACAGACATTAGTAGAAGATTATTATTGCCTAAAGATGTTGTGAAAGCTCACGATGAAGGAATAATACATTTTCATGATATGGATTACTTTGGACAAAATGCATTGCATAATTGTGAATTAGTAAATTTAGAAGATATGCTTCAAAATGGTACTTTAATTAATGGAGTAATGATAGAAAAACCACATAAATTTTTAACAGCTGCTACAATAGCAACTCAAATTATATTGGCAGTTACAAGTTCTAGTTATGGTGGTTGCACTATTACGCTATCTCATTTAGCACCGTTTGTAAGAGATAGCTTTAAGAAATATTATCAAGAATATTTAGATAGAGGATTAAATAAAGAACAGGCTTGGAATTTTGCAAAAAAAGATACAAAAAAAGAAATAGAAGCTGGCGTTCAAACCTTTAATTACCAAGTCAACAGCATGACAAATACCAATGGTCAAGCACCATTCTTATCAGTTTGTATGTATTTAGGAGAAACTAAAGAATATAAAGAAGAATTGGCTATGATTATCGAAGAATTTTTGAAACAAAGAATGCTTGGATTTAAAAATGAAAAAGGTGTATATATTACACCAGCATTTCCAAAACTTCTTTATGTATTAGAAGAAGATAACATACACAAAGACAGTAAATATTGGTATTTGACAGAATTGGCAGCTAAATGTACAGCTAAAAGAATGGTTCCAGATTATATTTCAGAAAAAATAATGTTGCAATTAAAGAAAAACCAATGGGGAGAAGGAGAGTGCTATCCTTGTATGGGATGTCGTTCATTCTTAACACCTTGGAGAACTAAAGGAAATCCTTCAAAAGCATTAAATTATCAAGAAGGAAAAGGAAAATATTATGGCAGATTTAATCAAGGTGTCGTAACAATTAATTTACCAGATGTAGCTTTATCTTCTAATGGAGATGAAGAATTATTCTGGAAAATATTTGAAGAAAGACTAGAATTATGTCATAAGGCATTACAATGTAGACATGAAAGATTAAGCAAAGCAACTAGTGATGTTGCACCAATATTATGGCAACATGGTGCTTTGGCAAGATTAGAAAAAGGAGAAAGTCTTGAAAAATTATTACATGATGGATATTCAACAATATCATTAGGATATGCAGGATTATATGAATGTGTAAAATATATGACAGGACATAGTCATACTGATAACGGAAAAGGAAAAGAATTTGGATTAAAAGTAATGCAAAAACTAAATGATAAATGTAAAGAATGGAAAGAAGCAGAAAATATTGATTATAGTGTTTATGGTACTCCTATTGAAAGTACAACTTACAAATTTGCAAAATGTTTAAAAAATAGATTTGGAGAAATTGAAGGAATTACAGATAGAGATTATATTACAAATTCATATCATGTACCAGTATTTGAAGAAATAGATGCTTTTACTAAATTAAAGTTAGAAAGTGAATTTCAACAATTGAGCCCAGGTGGAGCAATAAGTTATATAGAAACACCTAATTTACAAAATAATATAGAAGCAGTATTACAAGTTATTCAATTCATATATGATAATATCATGTATGCAGAGCTTAATACTAAGTCTGACTATTGTCAAGTATGTGGATATGATGGAGAAATTCTTATAGACGATAATATGGAATGGTATTGTCCAAATTGTGGGAATAGAGACCACGACAAAATGAATGTAGCAAGAAGAACTTGTGGGTATATAGGAAGTAATTTTTGGAATAAAGGTAGAACTCAAGAAATAAAAGAGAGAGTGTTACATTTAGATAATAAAGATTATGAATAGGAGTTTTATAATAATGCGATATAATAAGATAAGAAAAATGGATATATCTAATGGAGAAGGAGTTAGAGTATCATTATTTACACAAGGTTGTCATTTTCATTGTAAAGATTGTTTTAATCCAGAAACATGGAATTTTGAGGGTGGTAAGGAGTTTACTCCTGAAACCCTTCAAAGACTAATTCAATTATGTGAAAATGACAATATCAAAGGTTTATCTATTTTAGGTGGAGAACCATTGTGCGATGAGAATTTCAAAGATGTGAAAGACATTGCTTGTGTATTTAAAATAAATGCTAAAACTAAAAATAAGGACATATGGCTTTGGACTGGTTATGAGTTTGAAGATATATTTAATGACCCAATAAAAAATAAAATATTATTATATATAGATTATATAGTATGTGGACAATTCAAAACAGAGCAAAAAAATCTAAAATTAAAATGGGCTGGTTCTTCAAATCAAAGATTGATAGATGTTAAGAAGTCTTTAGAAGAAAACAAAACTATAACAATTAATATGTAAAGGAGATATGACTTTGGAATTTGAACATATAAAAAATGAAGATAAAGAAATCTATGATATTCTAATGGCTGAAAAAGAAAGACAACAAAATTGTTTAGAGCTTATTGCTAGTGAAAATTTTACTAGCAAAGCAGTTATGGAAGCAGCAGGAAGCTATCATACTAATAAATATGCTGAAGGCTATCCAGGAGCAAGATATTATGCTGGTTGTATAAATGTAGACAAAAGTGAACAATTGGCAATAGATAGAGCAAAGAAATTATTTGGAGCAGAGCATATAAACGTTCAAAGCCATAGCGGTGCCCAAGCAAACGAAGCAGTATATATAGCCTGCTTAAAAAAGGGAGATAAAGTTTTAACAATGACTTTAAATTCAGGAGCTCATATTACACATATGTCTCCAGCAACTGCTCAATCAAGATTTTATGAACCAATATATTATGATGTAAACCAAGAAACATATCTAATAGATTATAATAAGGTTGAAGAACTTGCTTTGAAAAATTTACCAAGACTTGTTATTTGTGGTGCTTCAGCATATCCTAGAACAATAGATTTTAGTCGTTTTAGAGAGATTGTTAATAAAGTCAATGAGAAAAAGAGAAAATTAATAACTGAAGAAGAAGCAAATACAGAAAGTTATTGGGAAGACCATAAGTGTCTTCTTATGTGTGATATGGCACATATAGCTGGACTTGTTGCAACTGGATTACATCCTTCGCCTGTTCCATATTGTGATTTTGTAACATCTACAACTCATAAAACATTAAGAGGAACTAGAGGAGGAATAATTCTTTGCAAGCAAGAATGGGCTAAAAAGATTGATTTGGCTGTATTCCCAAGATTGCAAGGTGGAGGATTGCAACATATTATTGCAGCAAAAGCTATTACTTTTGGAGAAGCACTAAAACCAGAATTTAAAGAATATCAAGAACAAGTTGTAAAAAATGCTAAAGTATTGGCTGAAGAATTAATAAAATATGGCTTTAATGTATTAACAGGTGGAACTGATAACCATTTAATCTTATTAGATTTAAGGAATAAAGGAATTACAGGAAAAGAGCTAGAAGAAAGATTGGATAATGTTGGAATAACAGTCAACAAGAATGCAGTCCCATTCGACACTGAGAAGAAAACAATTACAAGTGGAATAAGACTAGGAACTCCAGCTTTAACAACCAGAGGATTTAAAGAAGAAGATATGAAAAAAGTTGCAGATTTAATTAGAATTATGGCATTGCCTTATTATAAAGAATATGAAGAATTTGTAAAAATTAAAGTTGGAGAGTTATGTAAGGCTCACCCATTATATGAATAGGAGTGATTATTTTGAAAATAATAAAACCATGGATTGAAATTGAAAAAATTGATGGGAAAAACATAATGCAAAATATAGAAAAAGCATGTAGAACCTGTTATCGCTCTGAAAATTTAATAACAGATGAAAGTTATAAGACATTATTGAAAAATTGTCTAAATAGAGGACATCAGAGCATATTAGAACATGAGAAAATAACAATTAGAATGTGTTGTGATATACGGACGGCTATAAAGATTTAACAAGACATAGACATGCAAGTTTCTCAATCGAAAGTACAAGATATTGTAATTATGGAAAAGATAAGTTCGATAATGAAATTAAATTTATAGACCCTTGTAATATGGATAAAAAAGAGTTATTTAATGAATGGTATAGTGCTTGTACTGAGATTGAACAAAGATATTTAAAAATGGTTGAATTAGGTGCCACACCAGACCAAATGAGAATGATATTACCTCATAGTACAGCAGCAGAAGTTGTTATGACAGCAAATATAAGAGAATGGAGACATATTTTATCATTAAGAGCTGCAAAAATGACACATCCAAGTGTCCAACAATTAATGATACCTTTACTTTTATATTTTAAAGAAAAAATGCCTGAATTATTTGATGATATAGAGTATAATACAGAATTTCCAAAAGAAAAATATGCAAAAATTATAGAAATTTAAAAAAAATACTTGACATTCAACCTTAAATGTGATATAATATATTTAAGGTTGAGATATGCTCTCATAGCCAAGTTGGTAAGGCAATGGACTGCAAATCCGTCATCGTTGGTTCAAGTCCAACTGAGAGCTCCAAAAAAAATAATATTTTTTAAAAACACTTGATATTTGAAAGGAAATGTGATATAATATATTTAAGTTAAGAAAACATATATTAATAAAAAAAAATAATAAAAAAATTAAAAAAACACTTGACATTCAGAGGGAAATATGATATAATATATGTATAATAAAAAAAGATAAGGACGCTAACAGCAAAACAGACAAAATGATGATTTATAAATGAAAATGAAAGGAATTTATTTCCAATAAAAAAATGTATTGTCCAAATGCGTCCTGTTTTTTCATTACTTTAACCTCCATTTTTATAAAGGACACTTACAGCAAATAATAAAGCAATAACCTGTTAAGTTATCTGGCTAGACCAGAGTGTCCTGTACATAACGAGGAGTAGCTCAACGGTAGAGCAAAGGTAAAAATTTTAGTGTCTTGTATTAGACACATACAGCAATAAAGTTTAAAAAACATTAGGGAACCTTGTGTTGTAGGTTCAACTCCTACCTCCTCGACCAAAAAAAAATATTATAGAAAGAAGGATTTATCATGGATTTAATAGAAGGAATATTAAAAAAGCAAACTGTATTAAATAGTAAAGGTGGAGAATATTATAATTCTACTTATAATGACAATTTAGATTTATTCAGTGGAGTTAATAGATACACTGATACTGACAAAATGATAAAAGTATTTAAGAATGCTTTTAATGAAGATAAAAATTTAGCCACAGCCAATTTGTTATATTTCTTAGATATTAGAAATGGCAAAGGAGAAAGAAAAGTATTTAAAACTTTATTTAAAGAACTTTGTTCATTAGATAAAGAATATGCTATTATTGTATTAAACAATATTTCTAAATTAGGAAGATATGATTATATATTAGAAGCATTAGAAACTCCTTTAAAAGAGAATGTGCTTAATTTAATACATGAACAATTAAAAGAAGATATGATTTCTGAAAATCCTTCTTTGTTAGCAAAATGGCTTCCAAGTATAAAAAGACACGGAAAAAGAGACATGAAAGCTGTTCAACTAGTAAAAGAATTAGAATTTAGAAGTGAAGCAAATTATAGAAAATTTTTAAGAATATTAAGAGATAAAATCAAAATTGTAGAACATAATTTATCAAACAAAGATTATGATATAGATTTTGAAAAAGTTCCAACTAAAGCAATGTTAAAATATAGAAAAGCTTTTAGCAATCATTGTAAAGATAAATACTCTGATTATCTACAAAAAGCAGATAAAGGAGAAGCTAAAGTAAATACAAAAGGATTATATTGTTATGATATTATAAATAAAATATACTGTCGTAGCCATTTTACAGAAGAAGAAAGACATTTATATAATGCAATGTGGGAACAACAAAAAGATATATTAGCTGGAAACAATTCTAATATTCTAGTTATGGCTGATACTTCTGGCAGTATGACATGGGAAAAGAATGCTATTGAAACTTCAATTGGATTAGCTATCTATATGGCAGAAAGAAATCACGGTATTTTTAAAGACTATTATATGACATTCTCAAGTAGACCATTATTACAAAAAGTAAAAGGTGTGGACATTGTTGATAAAGTTCAAAATGTAGAATGCATAGTAGATAATACTGATATAGACAAAGCATTTAAATTATTATTAGAAACTTGTGTTGAAAATGCTTTATCACAAGAAGATATACCAAGTCATATAATTATAATTTCAGATATGGAATTTGATAGAGGTGTATATTCAGAGCAGGGTACTAACTTTGAAGGTTGGAAAAAAGCATTTAAAGATGCTGGGTATAAACTACCACAGATAGTATTCTGGAATTTAGGAGTTAGGGGCTTTCCTGTTACAAAATTCGATGAAGATGTATGTATAATTAATGGATTTTCTACTTCAATATTTGAAAATCTATTAGATTTAGAACATTTTACTCCAGTGGGAGTTATGATGAGCACACTTAAAAAATATATTGAAATTATAGAAAAATCAAAGGAGAATTAATATGAACAGAGAAGAAAAGATAATGGCAAGACTACAAGAACATTATAATTATTTGATTGAAAAAGGACATGAAGTAGTTGCTCTTATGTTACAAGGTTCTCAAAATTATGATTTAGATATTTATACAGAAGAATATCAATCAGACATAGATAGCAAAGCCATTATTCTTCCTTCCTTTGAAGATTTCGTACAAAACAGGTCTCCTTTTAGTTATACTTATATACTCGATAATAATGAACATATTGATACTAAAGATATTAGAATTATGTGCGAAATGTTAAAAAAAGAAAATATAAGTTATATAGAACTATTATACACAAAATTTATGATTATAAATCCAGAATACGAGGATATTATTAAATTATTAATAGAAAATCGAGACCAAATCGTAAATATTAATAAAAATCAATTTCTAAGATGCATATCTGGAATGGCAATGGAAAAAAGAAAAGCTTTAACTCATCCTTATCCTACGATAATAGATAAAATAAACAAATACGGCTATGACCCAAAGCAACTTCATCATTTGGCAAGATTAGAAGAATTTATTACACGATATGTTAATGGTGTGAGTTTAGAAGATTGTTATAAATCAAAGAACAGAGAATATCTTTTAGCCTTGAAATTAGGGAAGTATGTTGAAAGCAATAAAATAATTCCCGTAGAAGAAGCCATAAAAATGGCAAATAGAATTGATAATAATATTAATTTTATCAAAAATCAATATTGTATTGAAGAAGATACAAAGATAGATGAATACGGAATATCTGTACTTAATAAAATAAAATACGAACTTTTAAAGAAAAAATTTAAAAAAGATTTAAAAAACACTTGACATTTGGAAGGATTTGTGGTATAATATAATTATAAAATAATTAATTACGGTTTCCTTGGAGAATATTTATTATTCATTCCAAAAAGAACTCTCGAGAATTCAATTCTCTGAGAAATAGAAGGTGTTCTCACGTAGGTGAAATTGTTCTCTCCTTTACTAATATAGCCGAAGGAACCTGAACAGCCAATAACCAGGTCGAGATATTATGTCTACCCTATAGGTCTCCCTTCTATATATGAGCCAGTAGTTCAGTTGGTAGAACACTTGACTTTTAATCAAGGGGTCGGAGGTTCAAATCCTCTCTGGCTCACCAATTCAGAATAGAATGTACTATTATTTTATTATTTTTTATTATTAGGAGTGATTTATATGTTAGATTTATTTGATAGTTTATTTGATTTTGATAGGAAATATTATACTTTTAGAAGAAGTGAAAAGGATATGGCACCATATTCAATTATAAAACAAAGAGAAAAAGGAAAAACAATATTAGTTCATAATATTTTGGGAATTAATAAAGATGATTTAAGTGTTACAGTAAAAACAGAAAATGGTCATAAGATATTATATATATCTGGAGAGACTAAAGATGAAGTTACTGAACAAAGTTATTCAGTTAATTCAAGATTTACATTAGGAAATGTAGATAATATAGATAAGATAACTTCTGAATGTAAAAATGGATTATTATATATAACAATTGCACATAAAACAGCTCTTCCAAAAATGGAAGAAAAAGAAGAAAAAATACCAATCAAATAGTTTGTTATACATTCTATTCTGATTAGAGATAAGGTTAAATCCTTATCCTACATATGGGGTCTTAGTTCAGCTGGTAGAACATTTGCCTTGCACGCAGAAGGTAGTGGGTTCAAGTCCCACAGGCTCCACCAAGTGCCATCGTATAATGGTTTATTATTTCAGATTGTCGCTCTGAAGATTGGGGTTCAATTCCCCATGGCACTGCCAATAAACTCAAAGGATAGAAAGTGGCAGCTATCACTCCTATATATGTAAAATGTTCCTCACTCGGCTATTTCTGTATCTTCTTTGAAGTATCAATATATTTGTTTTTTTCACACTTTTAGAAATAGTAACGCAAGAAGGTCATATCATAGGACTTACAAGAGATGGGGAGTACGCCGTTCCCCTTGAGTTTACACCACGCACTAAAGGCAAGTATAATGTCTGCGAAGTCCGTTAAGTTTAATTGGTTATTCTTAACACAAGACTGCAAAAAACCAATGTTTATACTAATTTGAGTTTGTCGGAAAAAGTTCTCAAATAAAATGTTAAAAATCTTTTTCTTGCATATGTTGTCGTGGGTGAGCTGGCTTAAACCACACCCCTGCTAAGGGTGCAAGTCGTAAGACTTCGTAGGTTCAAATCCTACCGACAACGCCAAATGGAGATATAGGAATGATAATAAACAAATTATACAAGTATGGAAGACCATTATATAATTTGTTCTACAAGGATTATATAATTATTTTATTGTAGAATTAACCTCCTTTCTCGAAGATAATCTTCGTATAATTGTTTATTTGAGAAGAGTTCAATTCTCTTCATCTCCACCAATTTAATTTTTAAGAATATTATAGAAAGGAAATGAAAATTATGAAAAGAGAAGTTTTTACTCATATAAATGAAGAAAAGAGAACAGTTGTTTCAGTTATTAAAGTAGATGATGAATATGGAGATTATAGAAAATTTACTGGAAAAGCAAAATGTGCTCCTGAAGACAATTTTGATTTAGAAACAGGTAAAAAATTATCTTTAGCTAGAGCATGGCTTAAATATGATGAAGCTGAATTAAAAGAAATTCTTGCAAATAGAGAAGCTTGTGTTGAATTACTTGAAATACTTGATAAAGAAGTAGAAAAACGACAAGCTATAAGACATAGAACTATTAGTAAAATAGAAAAACTTGAAGAAAGTTTAAAAGATTAAATAAAAGGAGTATATAACAATGGAAAGAAAAACAGGTTGCCTTTTATCTCCTAAGGATTTAAGAGATTATAGAATAGCTAAATCTAAGGGAGTAGAATTACCAGATTATTTTTATCTTAATCTATCAAAATCATTTAAAATTAAAGACCAAGGTAATGTTGGTAGCTGTGTAGCACATGCTTTATCTTCAATGTTAGAAAAATATAATAAAATATTTTCTACTGGTTGGATATATGGCTATAGACCAGAAGATTACTATCAAGGTATAGGAATGTATCCAAGAGAAGCATTAAAAACATTACAAAAGATTGGAGCTGTTGAGAATAAGGATTTTCCTTATAATGTTGAAATGAATAAAGCAAAAGAGTTGGTCGATAAAGATTTAAATATGCTAACTAAATATGCTCAAGAATATAAAATACAATCTTATGCTAGACTATATAATATTAAAGAGATAAAAGAATTTCTTTATATAAATCAAACAGCTGTGCCAGTCTCTATATTAGTAGATAATATGGAATTAGTAGAAGATGAAATACAGGTTCCTAATATTAAAAATTGTGAAGAAGGACATATGATGTTAATAGTTGGTTGGAATGAAGATGGTTTTATTGTACAAAATAGTTGGGGAGACAACTGGGGAAATCGTGGATTTGCAATTCTTCCTTATAAATACCCAATAGAAGAAGCTTGGGGAGTAGTATTAGGTAATAATGAAAATAAAGAGCCAGTTAAGAAACCAATGTTATATATAATAAGAAAAATAATTCAAACATTAATAAAAATTATTAAAGATATTATAAGAGAAAAGGAGTAATTATATGAAAATTCAAACAAGAAAAATAGTTGAAAAGAAAGAAAAAGCTTTTGACCCAATAACAAAGAAACCTTATGAATATACTATTCAATATGAAAATGGATTTGTTGAAGAAAAAGAAGTAGATTTATTTAATGAAGTTAATGCTTTTTCTTTAGATAAAGGGTTAAGGCTAATTGGAGTTAATAAAGATATGTACAAATTAACTTTAAAGTCTTGGAAAGCTATAAAAAAAGAATTAATTAAATCTGGATTAATGAGCAGATTTGATTTATCTAAATCAATTTAATTATAATGGCACACTCCGAAACACCAGTAGTGTTGAAATCGACTGATAATGGGCAGCAACTATCTTAGTTATAGTTGTAATAGAGATAACAGCCAGAACCATTAAATTTGTCAAAGTGGCAGAGTTGGTTTAATGTACCCGTCTTGAAAACGGGAGTAGGTTAATAGCCTACCGTAGGTTCAAATCCTACCTTTGACGCCATTCCTGGAACGGATATTCTAAGTAATATATATGCTAGCAATATATGAAAAGGAAATGAAACTAGAGACCCACTATTATGCATGTAGTGTCCGTTGAAATGGTCAACAGGGAAGCCCTGCCTCGATAGCTCAGTTGGTAGAGCGTAAGCCTGAAGAGCTTAGCGTCATTGGTTCAATTCCAATTCGAGGCACCATACATATTAAAAAAATAATATTTTTAAAAAAACACTTGACATTTACAAGGAAATATGGTATAATATATATAGTTTATAAAAGGACACATACAGCAAATATTTTTATCAAAACAATAATTTTGGGTATTATCAAGTTTTAATAAGGTGTCCTGTACATATGGGTCAGTAGTGTAATTGGTAGCACAACAGTCTCCAAAACTGTTTGTTATGGTTCAAGTCCATACTGACGCCGCCATTTAGTGGAGATAATAGTCTACACAATTTCTTTCCTAACTCATTAGAAATCCTTGTATGCTTTATCCCCAAATCCAAGTAAAGTAACTTCTTTACTTGTTCCACCTTATCTGTATTATCCTCATAAATATACTTTTTTAGGGTGGAAAATACATAATTAAATAATTATAAAAAAAAGAAAGGAAATATTATGTGGATTTTTTATAGAATTAAATATTTTGTTGAAAATTTTTTATATGGAATAAAAAGATTTATTCAAAGAGGGAATAGAGGATATTCAGATGATGATATTTTTGATATGTCTTGTTGGTTTATAGAAGTAATAGTACCAATGTTAAAACAATTAAAAGAAACCAAACATGGCTATCCATGTGATATGACAGAAGAAGAATGGGATAATCAATTAGACAAAATGATAAAATGCTTTATAGAAATGTCAGAAGATGGTTGCTCTATGAAAAATGAATATAGAGATGAACTATTCGGAAACATTAAATGGAATGAATTTGTAGAAAATATAAATAAAGATGAAACAGAAGAATATAAAGAACTAAGAGAGAAATGGCTAAATAGACAAGAAGAAATATGGAACTATAGAGAAAAAATGAAAAAAGAAGCTTTTGATTTATTTTCAAAACATTTTTGGAGTTTATGGGATTAAATAGTTGCTTCCCGCAGTATGCTCGCCATGGGAGCAGGGGCTGCAAAAAAGACGATTGCAAGTCAAATCCACCGAATTTGGGTTTATAGGTGGCTTACATAAAATTTTATTATAAAGGAGAAATTATATGAAAACAAATTTAGTTGACTTAATGTCAGAGGTATCAAGATTAGAAGAAAGGGCAAGTGAATTATATTCTTATTTAGTTAGAAATAATACAAATGAATATACTATAGAATTAGATGGAAGAAAACAAGAATTAAAAGTATATGAAGATTATGAAGCAAAATACAAAGATTATAAAAATACACTTGAAAATATTAATATAATGAAAAGAATAATAAGCGAAAAGAATAATGAATTAAGATTAAATAACGGAAGAACTATTCAATCAACTCTTATAGAAATATCTAATAAAAGGAAATTGTTAGGACTAATTCAATCATTATTAAGAAAAAACCCTTCAAAAGAAAGAATTACAGAAGTAAATAATTCTTATTTTCTTTCAAAAGAATTAGCTTTTGATAAAAACCAATTACAAGACGAGGAAAGAGATTTAATAGAAGAAATAAAAACATTAGAATTTGAAATTAGCGTATTAAATTCTCAAACATTTGAAATTTAGTTATTAATTTTTGTATTGATAAGATGTATTTTTACATCTTATTGATACGAATTTAGTAAGAGAATATTAGTTTTATAATTACAATAAATTATCTACAATTTTAAAAAAAGAAAGTATTTGTTTAGGTTCGCCAAATATAAAATCAAATGTTAGGTGTCAATTTACAAGTTAATATTAATGATTTATATTTCTATGTACAATTAAAAATTATAAATCAATGGGCAATATCAAATTTGCCTCCAACAAGCAGTATTTAAAAAATGAATTTTTATTTTAATTATGAATTTGTAATTGTAATCTATATTCTCTTACTTATATATTATTATAGAAAGGAAATTATAGAATGAGTAGAAAATTTGAATTTGTAAAAAGAATAAGTGGCGAAGACTGTGAAAATATTGACTTACCAGAAAACTTTGATTTACCAAAAAGAAGTACAAAGTTTAGTGCTGGATATGATTTCATAAATCCAGAAAAAATAGAATTAGAACCACATAAAATATACTATGTTAAAACAGGTATTAAAGCAGATATGGAAGAAAATGAATTTTTAATGCTTTGCAATAGAAGTTCTAATCCTAAAAAGAAAAATCTAGTTTTAATAAATGGAGTTGGAATAATAGATAAAGACTATTATAACAATCCAGACAATGAAGGAGAAATTGCTTTCGCTTTTATGAATATTTCAAATGAAACAATAATAATAGAAGCAGGAGAAAAATTAGGTCAAGGTATATTTATGAAATACGAAATAAAAGATAATGATAATGCTAAAGGTGATAGAAATGGAGGATTTGGGAGTACAGATAAGCAAAAAGAAAATCAAGCATTCGCACAAGGCTTAGCAGACCAATTGGCTGAGGCTATTTCTAACTCTATGAATACCCAATTGAATAACTCTATTATGGGAGGTTCTATAAATGGCTAGAAAATTAGTTAGTATTCAAAAAATCCTTAATATAGAACCAATAGAAGGAGCAGATAAAATAGAAAAGCTAACTGTATTAGGTTGGCATGTTGTAGCTAGTAAATCAGAAGGACACAAAATAGGAGATTTAGTAGTATATATAGAAATAGACACACAACTTCCAGAATTACCTATATTTGAATTTCTAAAAGATAGAAAATATAGAGTTAAAACAATTAAATTAAAAGGTCAAGTTTCTCAAGGTTTGGTTATTCCTTTAAAAGAAATAGAAAAGAATTTTAATGTTGATATTTCTAAACTCAAAGAAGGAGAAGATATTACTTCTATAATAGGAGCAACAAAATATGACCCAGAACTTGAAGCTGAAAATAAATTAGCAGAACAGCAAATGAATAATAATAAAAATCCAATTCATAAATTTTTTATGAAATATAAATGGTATAGAACCATATATAAAAAAATCATTCCAATTGAAACAAAAGGCTTTCCAAGTTGGATTAAGAAGACGGATGAAGAAAGAATACAAACACTTCCAGAACTATTTGAAGAAGCAAAAGCTAATAAATGGAGATTTTATACAACAGAAAAAGTAGATGGTCAAAGTGGCACATTCTTTTTAAAGAAAGATATGATATTAGGCATATTTCCTAAATATGATTTTGGAGTTTGTAGCAGAAATTTAAGACTTAACAATCCAAACAATTCTTCTTATTGGACTGTAGCAAAAAAATACGATATGGAAAATTTACTTAAATCTATAATGAAACAATTTAAAGCAGAAACAGTAGTTTTACAAGGAGAAGTATTAGGTACTGGAATACAACAAAATAAATATCATATAGATGGATATAAATTAATGGTGTTTAATTTAATAATTAATGGAAAACATTATAATACAGATGAAATTCAAGATATATTAACTAAAAATGATAGCACAAAATCATTAACTACTGTTCCTATATTAGAATATATGGTACCTTTAAAAGATAGTATTGATGAAATGGTAGAAGATGCTAAAGGTAAATCACAATTATATGATACATTAAGAGAAGGAAAAATTTGGAGAACAGACCCAAGTGTTAGAAGAATATCTTTTAAAGTTATAAATCCAGATTTTTTATTAAAAAATAAGGAATAATTTAAAAATTTGGCACCAGAGACTAAAATTTTGGTGCCATATTTAATATATGCCGCTCAGAGCTAACAGAATTGCCCAGATTTAATTTTATATATATAACGAGCAAGTTATATAGTGTAAATAATAAAATAGCTTAGAAACGATTTTAGAGCTTAAATTTTAGAGAAAGGAATAAAAAATCATGGAAAATGAAAAAAAATGTGTTCAATGTGGTTCAAAGGATAATTTGATTGAATTACAAAATGGAAAATATGGATGTATGGACTGTTTAAATGAATTAGGTAAAGAACAAAATCAAATTAAAGCAGATATTGTTAATTATTTAGAGACAGATTACAAAATAACAAATCCACTTCACCAAGCAAATTGTTTAACTGCTATTGCTACTACTCTTTTATATGAAAATAATTTATTAAGTGAAGATGTTATAAAATCCATAAATGAAACATATGAAAAAATGTTTGGAAAGGAATAAAAATGGGAGTTATTATAGCATTAGATGAAAGTACAGTTAGTACAGGATATGCAGTATTTAAAAACAACAATCTTATAGAATGTGGTGCGATAGTTCAAAAAAGCAAAAATGTATTAGAAAGAGTTGATAACATAATGAAAGAAATAAACAATCTCATAAGTAAATATCAACCAAATGATATGATAATAGAGAATATACAAATAACTATGTCAGCTCCTACAGCCAAAGCTTTAATGGGATTACAATTCATGATTGAAATGTTGTCTTATCAAAAAAATATAAAATGCACAAGTATAAGAACTACTCATTGGAGAAAAGTTCTAGGTTTATCAAATAGCTCAAAGGTAAAAAAAGAAGATAAAAAGAGAGAAGCTATGGAATATGTAAAAAACAAATATAATATTAATGAAGGAATAAACGATATTACAGATGCTATTTGCATAGGAGAATGTTTTATAAAGGAGAATGAAAATGAAAATAGAAACTAAATATAATTTAGGAGACCATATAATGGGAGTTTATACACAAAATGATGAAGTTTGTCTTTATGATGATTTTATAGGTTGGATTAGCTTAGAAGAAGATGGAATTACTTATGGACTAAAAGAAAGTTGCCAAGACTTCAAAGAAAAAGATTTATTTTTATATGAAGATAATGAAAACATAATGAACAAAATCAAAGAGGAACTAGAAAAAATGAGAAACAAACCAAGTTTTTAAGGAGGACAATATGAGAGACCCAAATAGAATAAAACCATTTTTAGAAACACTAGAAAAAGCATGGAAAAAAGTTCCAGACTGGCGATTTGGTCAATTAATGGTGAACTTTTTAGGTTCATTGGATAAAGACCCATTCTTCCCAGAAGATAATGAAATGCAACAAAAAATAATTGACTTTTTTAATTTAGATGAAGAAGATAAAAAAAAGAGAGAATAAATTAATATTCTCTCTAATTTTATATATATAATTTGTTATATTAAAAAAATAAAATGTCTTAAAATCAATTTAAATGCTTAATTTTTACTTGATTTTTTTCCTTTTTTATTATGATTTTTATTTGAAGTTATAGGTTTTACATTTTCTATTTTTTCTTCTATTTTTAATTCTTCAATAGGATTTTTTACTTCTTCTATTATAATATCTCCTTTAACTTCTTCTTTATCTTTTATTTCTATTACTTTAAACATTCTATCTTCTAAAGCAGTGTCAATTCCTCTTACTTTTAAATCTTCACATATCAATTTATACATAAAATTTCCTTGACCATTTTTTCCTTCACTCATAACTTCATATGAATGGTCTTTGAACCATACTGGTTTTCCATCAAATGAAATATTTGTTAGAAATTTTAACTGTTTCATATTATCACTCCTTTACTAAGTGCTCTCTTTCCATGCACCATTAGATTTAACATAAGGCATTCCTTCTGACCATGTTCCATTACTTTTAATATAGCAGTCTCCTTCAACCCAAGCACCATTTATTTTTATCCAAATTTGATTTGCTCTAATTGGTAAAGAAAGAGCATCATTAGCCGTACTCCAAACACCCCATCTGTTATAAGTCTGGACTCTAACTGTAATCCTATCTCCATTCTTAGCATTTGGAAATAAGGTAGCTAAAGACCCACTACAAGAAGCACTACTTCCAGTATATATAATCCCTACATTTGTCCATGCTCCAGTAGCTTTAGTATAATATAAAAATTGAGCTTGATATTTACTAATAGAACCAGAACCACCACTAGCTCCAGACCAACTAACAGAAAATCTATCTCCTTTTTTTACACTTGTAGAACCCCATGTAAAAGAAGATGGAGGAGAAGGAGCTACAAATCCAACTTGTAATTCACTAGAATTTAACCACACAGAGTTCGTATATGTTCCATCCCAAGAACGAACTCTATATTGATATTTTACTCCATAAAACACTGGCTGACCAGAAATATTCATACTATTAAGAACAGGATTAGTATAAGAGGTTCCAGAATTAGCAGAAAGTAAACTTACCCAATCTGTCCAAGCTCCACTTGGCTTTGTAGACCTAATTTGTAAATCATATTGTAACACTCCCATACTTCCAGCTTTAGCTCCACCCCAAGTAATTATTGGTTTTGAGTTTACATTACAAGGGTTTGGATTAATACTAATCCAAGTGGGTGCAGTTGGAGCAGAAAAAGAAGAAATAGAAATAGTCTTAGACCTAGAAGGCATAGTTCCTGCTGTATATCCTAGAGTACCTAATATTTCACATTTTACAGTAGCAGTATTACTCGTACTGGTAAAAGTTAAAGAACAATATTTTGTTCTTGAATGTTCCTTAGAATTTTCCCAAGAATTCTTGTCTTTTATAACCACACTATTTTTTTGACTACCAATAGTCATATAAAATGTTAGTGTCCAACCAGTTCCTAACCAACCATAACCATATTCATTAACAAATTTTTCTACTATTTTTGCTGTAACAGTTACTTTATCTTTATTTCTACTAGAAGAAAAATTTATATCTATTTTCATATCTGGGTCTGTAGTATTAGTATATGTTATATCTGCCATTTATATACACCCCTTTAACTTTCAATTTTAACATAAAGATTTCCATCTAATCCTAAGCTAGGACTAGGAGCTGAAACTCCAGAGTAAACCATTCCTACTTGTACCCAGCTTCCCCAAGTACCATTATAGAAGTTTCTTACCCATGTTTGAACTCCTGAACTTTGATAAGCCGTAAGTGTTTGCTTTACTCCAGAATGTCTTTCTACAAATAATGAGAAAGATAATTTTGTTGGAGTATTTGACATAGTTGCAACTTCTGCATTAGCAGGATTATAATACATACCAGCAGTTTGATAAGTATTTAAGTTAGAATTACTTGGTATATATTGTGGAATATTTAATTTATTGTTTAAAGCATTTTGCATAGCAACAGATATAGGTTTATTCAAATCTGAAGTGTTATCTACATTAGATAATCCAAGTTGGTCTTTACCTAATAATAAATAAAATTTATCATTTTGATATTTTAAATACACAAATGAATTAGCTGTTAATATACCACCTTCTAATTCTGTACCATCTGCATATACTACTGGCTTTGCAGTATCTCCATTTATAGACAAAGTAAGTCCACTTTCATTCTCAACTGTTGGTATAAAAGCTATAATACCCATATTATTACCTACTACATTTGTTAAAGGAACGGTAATACCAGTAATGCTTAAATTGTATTGTTGTGATGTACTAGTACCTAAAAATGTTGCATTTAAAATCATAGCAGGATTAAATGGATACATAGGTTCATATCCTGCTGAAGTTAAAACTTGCATAATAATATTTTTTGCCATTTATAATCCTTCCTTTCTATTTAGATAATATTTTATTTATAACTTTTTCAACAATTATATTATCTACATTTTCTTCAATTCTTTTATTCATAAAATCTTCAGCTATTTCACTAGCTTCTTTTTTGTTTATTTTTTCATAACCCTTTTTACCAGGTTTATGGTCTTGAAAATATACCAATGAATTGTCAATGTAAATTAAAAAAGCCCTGTCAATCTTATAAGTTCTGTTTTTAATTATTTCTTTTGGAGAAACTCCATTAATATATTTCTTTTTATCCCAAACTTCATATCTAAATCTTTTGGCTTGAATTTCTCTTATTGGTTCTCTATCTATTTGGGAAATTAAATTCTCTATCTCCAAAGTAGAACTAGTTCCACCTTGGTCTGTTATATATTGTAAAATAGAATTCACATCTATCATTATTATCTCTCCTTTTATAAAAAAGGGAATATATTTCAATTCCCTTTTATTTTATTTCCATCCACTTGGAATACTACTATAATTTGGTAATTTTGTACAATTTCTAAATGCAGCTTCGTGGTTAGTTAAGGAACTTATACTATTTAGTGAATTAATTACTGTTAAAACATTTGCTGTATCTGTATCTCCTTCTAACAAACTACAATTTGCGAAGAATGAATTACAAGTTTGTAAATTTGGAATAATAGTATTTAGCTTACTCCAATCCATAGTGGTAGGAACATAATCAACATTCATATCTGGTATTCTCATTGCAGATTTAAATCCACTGTACATTCCTTCTATATTTGTCAATGCTTTACTATTATAGATAAAACATGGAGAAGTATATTCATTATTATAAGAAGCTGTTGCGTTAGTAAATAAATATTTTGCATTTTGTATTTTAGTACATTTTCCAAATACTTGCCCTCCAGAAACTTCATCCGTACTATCTATTAAAGCACCGAAGCTTGAATTTGCAAATGCATAAGAAACATCCGTCAATTCTGTATTCTTAGCAAACAAATAATTATTTATTCCATTATACAAATGATTTAAAATATTTGTACAGCCATCAAACACATGTGATATAGTAGTAACTTTAGGACACCAATAGAAGAAACCTGTAGGTATTCCTATTGTTTGAGTACCAGCAACCGTAGTTATATTAACATTTCCAAGATTTTTACAATTTCTAAACATATAAGACATATCTGTAATATTTGGACAATTTCTAAATAATTGTTTGTCTAACAAGGCACTATCCAATTGAAGGTCATATCCTAATTCTGGGTCTTCGACATATTTAAATATAAAATGTTCTCCAACTTGTTTAAGAGCAGTACAACCATCAAATAAATATGATACATTTGTTAAATTGTTATTAGAACCAAATACAGTCTTTATATCGCTAGGCATATTTACTAAAGAAGTACAACCTTGAAAAGCATTGCTTACATTTTGAACTGTACTTGGGAAAAATCCACCTTTCAAACTTCCTAAATTTGTACAACCTGCAAAAATATAAGACATATTCGTTGCTTTAGGTAAACTAACACTAGTAGGAATACTATTAAACCCAGTGTACTGGAACATACCTGTAGCATTAGTACAGTTAGAAAATGTTAATGTTCCTACTCTATTTTCTCTCAAGTTTTCACAATGAGAGAACATATAAGAAGCATTTTGTATTTTTTCTACATTAGATATAGAAACAACCATTAAAGAAGTACAATCTGCAAACATTTTGCTTGCATTTGTTACGTTTGACATATCTATACTTCCGCCATCACTTAATGCTTCCATATTATTTTCAACAAACATTTCTTCCATAGTTGTTACTTTGCTGGTATCCGAAAATACAGGATAACTTTGACCGTACGCTCCCCCCATTGAAACACAACCATAAAACATTCTTCTCATATTTGTTATATTAGAAGTATTGATTGTATTAGAAGTTACACCTTTAAAACTTGATAATGCTAAACAACCTGTAAACATATTTTCAAATGTAGTAGCACTATCAGTATCTAATTTTACAGTAGTTAAAGCAGTACAACCAGCAAAAGCTTGGCTAAAAGAAGTTACATTTTTACTGTTTCTTATTGTCAATTCTTGTAATTTTGTCAAACCTTTAAATGTTTGGTCTAAGTTAATTAAATTTTCTGTATTATAAACATCCATTTTAAGAACATTATTATTTGCAATATAATTCTTTAATACTTGACCATTAGGGTCATTATCTGCTCCTTTTGATATATATACAGCAGCATCTGTTTGAGCATTATCTGTTATGATAGCTCTATATTCTTTTGTTGGTTCTTCTCCAACTTCATATACCAAACCAGTTGTTTTATCAACATAATATCTCATAATTACAGCTATTGTTTGACTATTTATTAAATCTACTTCAAAGTAAAGACCCGTTTCATACATAGATTGAGTATAAGTATATCCTTCTTCTCCATATATTTCTTGTACTATTTGTTCTGCTAAAGTTGAAGTTATAGTTGGTTTATTCCAACCTGGCAAAGTCCAATATTTATTAATTATAGCATACTTTTCTGCATCTGTTAAATAATTTAAACTATTAGAATTAAACTCTAAACTTTGTGTAGTTGAAGATGTTAATGTTATTAAACTATCTTTAATATTATGAACCGAAGTACTGTCTAAAGGACAATCAATAAACGAAATACTTTTTTTTAAAGCAGGTTCATTTGTTTCTTTATTAAAAAATCCACCAACAGTTTTTAACAAAGTACATCCAGTAAATATATTATCCAAAGCTGTAACATTAGAAAAATCTTGTTTTTCTATGGTAGATAATTTAGAAGCCCCTTCAAACATAGATGTGTAATCTGTTATATTATCACTGAATATAAAACTTCCAATATAATTTACTACACTATCTTTAAAATATTTTTGTGGAATATTTAAACCATTCATTCCATAATTTCCTATATTTTGTATTTGACTTAAAGGTAGGGTAAATGTTGCATTATTTCCATTAAAAGTATAATCAGGAATTATCTCAATTTGTGTATTAGCAAATACATTAGTATAGTCTGTCGCATTAACAGCATCTTGAAATAGTCCATCTGGAAGACTATCTAAAGAAGTACATTCAGCAAATAAACTGGTAAATTTTTTTGCTGCAATTGCATTTTTAAATATATCTCTAAATGTACCTTTAAGTTTAGAACAACTTTCAAATGTGTAAGAATAATTTTCACAATAAGAATTATTAACAAATAAATTATCAGGAATTGTTTCCAAATTTCTACAACCACTAAAACATCTACTAAAATCTGTAACCTTGATATTATAATCAAATAATTTTTCAGGAATAACAGTCAAATTTGAACAACCAGAAAAACATGCGACAAAACTTGTAACTAAATTATTTCTATTAAACAAACCATTAGGAATAGAAGTTATACCTGTATTACTAAAAGTAGAAGAAAAACTAGTAATATTAATATTTTGGTCAAATAATCCAGCTGGAATAATTTTTAAATTATTACATCCAGAAAAAACATTTATTGCACTTACAACAGTAGGAGAATTATCAAAAATTCCAGTTGGTATAGAAATTAAATTTGAACAATTCATAAACATACTGTCTATACTTGTAAAACTTAAAATGCATTTGTCTACAGATTTCAAGTTTTTGTTTCCTTTATTAATCTTAAATCCAGTAGTATTGCCTATAATTTTAACTATATATTCTCCTGTTTCAGTATAAGTATGATTAACTTCTATATTTGAAGTTGTTATTATATCACTTTCTGTAATATCTCCCCAATCAATATAAAAGTTATTTGTAGAGCTTGCATTTGTTTTAATTCCAAAATCTAATCCATCTTGTAAATCGACAGTCATTTCAAAACTAGAAGGAATATCTTTTATACCATATTCTTCATTGTATCCACCTACTGTAGAAGTTCCTATATCTATACCACCTATCGCATAAGCTTTATTTCCAGATACAGCCGTTGTTAAGCTACTTCTAGGATAGTTCATAGGCATATCAGCTTCCCATTGATTTTCTTCTATATTAAATTTTTCATTTATATCTAAGCTATACCAGTCGTTATTCAAGCCACCTACAGCATAAATTATTCCAGCCTTATGAAATGTTCCTAAATAACTTCTAGGAGTAATCATATTAGCTTTAGTAGAATAAGTTTTAGTTGTTATGTCATATACTTCTACATTTCCAACTGTTTCCTCTAAAGAATTTATTCCACCTATTGCATATATAAAACCATTTGCATAAACTAAAGAATGTCCCCTTGTAGCAGTTGGCTTATCACTAATAGCTGTCCATGTATCTTGAGTTGGATTATATATATAACTTGTAGGAACTATTTGCCCATTTTCATTTACTCCACCAAAAACATATCCATAAGTCTCATCACTAACAGCATCTATAATCATTTTTATTGGTAAACTTGCTTTTGTAGTCCATGTATTTGTTGTAGGGTTATAACTTTCAACTTTATCTGTTACAACTCCATTATCTGTTAATCCTCCTACAATATAACCATTATTTCCTATAGAGAAATAGCCAAATCTTGCTCTATCTGAGCTTAAACTTGCCTTTTCTGACCAAGTTCCTGTTAAAGTATCATACATTTCATTTTTATTACTTAAAGAAAAGTTAGGTAAAATTCCACCAACTACATATATATTATCTCCTACAGTAAAAGCACCACTAGAAAATCTAGGAGTTGCTTCACTTTGTCTAATACCCCATGTAGTAGTAATTACTTCTTCTCCTTCTGTAATTTGAAACCAAAAATCTCCAGTAGAATATCCACTTTGTGGCATGGCTTTTTGTATAGGAGTTCTATTTGGCATTTGTGGTAATGAAATTATTACCCAAGGATAATGATTTAAATTAGGGACAGTTCCAGCATTATCAGCTAAAGCATACCATAGTCTGTTCTTATATACTACAACATCTCCTACTTTATAATTTAAACTATTATCCCAATTATATCTTAAATTTAAATCTATACCACCATAACCTTGTAATCCTTTAATGTCATATTCTATCCAATATTGAATATCAGTTGGCAAAGTTCCTAAAGGTGGCTGAGCAAAGGCATAATAACCTTTTCCTTGATAATATACGAAATTATGAGGATAATATTGTAAAGAACTATCAAATTGTCCCATAATTTTTGTATTATTAATCATATCTTGAAATTGATTTAATAAATCTTGTAAATAATAATCTATATCTGTTATTGGTTCTAATTCTCTCTCATTTACACCTTCTATTAAACTATTAACATTTTGAGCAATTATCATTTGATTTTTAAGCTCTGGATTATCATTAAGAATAGTATTAGCATAAGAAATATTATTAGATTGCATTGCATAATAATAATCAGAGAATTTAGATTGACTACTTAAATGCATATCATCTAACAATTCAATAATACTTGCGTCTGCCATATATTATCCTCCTTTCTATATTACTTGATACCATTGGTCTCCAATTGTTTGGTCAGTTGGTTGTGTTGCCGTTACTGGTATCTGTATTGCAGGTAAAGCTGTTAAAATCTCTTGCCAATAAGCTGTTCCTGCTTGTGGCTGTTGCCCCCTATTAACTTGAGTAGCAGCCCACCATTTGTTTCCATATACAACTACATCATTTAAGTTATATTCAGTATTACTATCCCATACCCATGCAAAAGACAATCCTTCTCCTGATAATCCTCTTTCGCCTCTAAGAGTTAATACTCTCCAATAATTTGTATCAGTAGGTAGAACACCTGTTTCTGGTTGTTTAATACATAAATATAAAAAAGTTCCTTCAGCAGTCGTATAATTTACCATATTGTTTTGGTAATATTGGGTTGTTAAACTATAAACACCCTTAAAATTAAATCTATCTATATTTGCTTGCCATTCTGACTGTTTACTCGCAATATAAGTAGAAATATCATTTTTATAAAACCTTTCCAATGCTAAAATTGCATCTCTAATTTGGTCATAATCATTAGCATTAAAAATCTTTCCATTTAATTGTGGATTTACATTTAAAATAGCTGCCGCATTTGAAAAATCTCCTGCGAGAATAGCATTTTGTATTTGTCCAACTAATTGTGCATCTGTAGTATTTGTAATATTACTTTTTAAAGAAATATTATCTAAAGCATTAGGAAAGGTTGTAAAATCTAAATCTGGATATAAAACCGACATGTTGTTCTCCTTTCTTATTAACTTATTTTCATTAAAACTATTCTATATTGGAAATTAGAAGTTATTGGATAAACACTTACTGTAGCATCTCCATTAGTTCCAGTTACTATTATATTTCTTATTTGAAGATTTATGTTATCATTCCCAAGAGTAAGGCTATAAGGAAGTTCACCTAATACATAAGAAGAACTATTAAAAATAGAGCCCATACCCCATTTAGAACTATCAGACTTATAATGGAAAGAAACATTCAATATTGCAGTATTATCAGCATTAAATCCAGCTGGATAACTAATAGTTGTTGAATTATCTGCATTTAAAGTTCCTGTTAAAACCACAAAATCTCCTTTTAACTTACTGTTATTAACTTGAGTTGATAAAGTACCTACAGTATTACTTAAATCAGATACAGAACTATCTAAGCTACCAATCCCATCTTCTATATGGTTCATTCTGTCAGCTGTCACCAATGTACCAGCCTGAGTAATTTTACCAGGAGCTGGGCTTAATGTAATAGTCCCATCTGCATTTGTTGTAGAATTAAATGTTAATGGTTTTTCAACTTGTCTATCAGTCCATACTTGTTTAACATATGCCATATATTTTTCCTCCTTTATTCATATAAATATGGGAATTGAGCTTGAGTTGAAGAATACTGTAAACCAGTACAAGGATATTCACTTACCAAAGTAGTAGGAGCAGTTGGCTCTTCTGGATATACTTTTATAGCATTGATAGTCATATTATTACCTATTCCTAAAGGAATTTCTAATGTTTTAATTAAATATTCTCCTTCAATTCCTATTTTCTTATTTGTATAATTAATTTTTACATTTACATCATTCAACCAATAAGTTGGTACAATTTCTAGTACAATGGCATCATTCATTCTTGCATGTAAAAATAGTTCATATTTAGCTCTTTGTTGTGCTAAATCATCATTATATATTCTTTCGTCATCTACTATATAGTTAATTCTGCCTATTTTATTTACATTATATGGGCTATCTATCATTGTATCAGTAGCCGTTGCTGTAACCTGATAGCCATTGTCTAATAATCTTCCCCTTATAATTATGTTATTCTTAACATTTTCAAAATCTACATCTAAACTATCACTAATTATAATAGGCTGGCTTAGTTGGTCAAAATCTAATACAACAGCTTCATCTTCCCCACTAGGAATTTTTTGCCAATGAAATACTCCATTTGTATCAAAAAACATTTCCCAGTTAGAATATATATCTCTAAGCTCTACTAATAAATCATATACAGTAGAACCCACATCTTTCTTTATCTCATAAGGAACTATCAGCCCCTCATCTTCTATTACATAATTACTAAACCCACCTAACTGAGTTATTGCATATCTAACTACATTAGCTATCTTACTACCTACAGGCACTAAAGTTGGTATATCTGGTAATTGTCCATTTCTTCTCCCTGTAAGTTTTGCCATTAAATCTAGTCCTTCAAAAGATATTGTATTAGTAGTTGCATTATACACTCTATTAGGATTATTTATCATAAATATGCCTAAGTTCCACCATTCAGTTTTACCATTAGCTCTAGGATTGTCTGTTCCAACATATACTTTAATGTATTTATCTAACCAAAATTCTCCACCTTCAGAGATAGTTTGATATTTCTTATTAGGAACTAAAGAAACAGAGCATGTTCTTCTTATATCAGCAGTAGCATCTATGCTTATACTTCCTTCAATAACATTTCCTTCTATTAAATCTATAGTTTGAAAGTTAAAATTTAAAACTTCAACTTTTAATTTATTATTTCTTACTTTTAATTGAGACAACTCATAATCGGTCTGTGTAGGAATTACTGCCATTTAAACACCTCCATTTCTAATTAGCTGCATAAATTAAATTACTCTTATATAAATCTGTTCCATCTCCAGCATCTCCAATTTCACTCCAATTGAAGTCTACTCTTGCAAATCCCATTCCAACTTCAGAGTAATAAGTAAGTGGTAAATTATCACTTAATGTTACCAACCATATATTTCCATTGAAATCTTTTAATATTTTTGCAGATGGAGTTGTTAAAAATTCTTTTATTGCATTTAATCTATTAATAGTAGCCTCTCTGTCTAATTGTTCATCTGCTGTTAATACAATAATAGTTCCACCAACAGTTCCTTTATCATAACTTAGTTGACCATTAGAAATAACAATAGGATACTTACTTCCATATGGCTCATAAGTTGCAGTCAAGTGAACTCTTTCATTATTTGAATAAGTAGCATTTTCCTTAAATTTATAAGAAGAAGTTCCATCGGTAATAAATATTCCATAAAATTCAGATTTTATACTATTTATAGAATATTCACCATCAACATTTCCAATAACTGGAACTATAGCATATTCATATTCTACATTATTTTGTGCTAAATAATCATATCTTACAAAATCAACATCTTCAGCTTTTTCAATAGGAATATCAAATAATGTATACCAGTCAAAAGTTCCTTTTTTTCTTCTTTTTACTCTAATACTACTAATAGAACTTACAACATAATCTATATTACCAGCATTGATGCTTCCATTAAAATCAGCATCTAACTGAGTTTGTAAATCCCATGCTCCAGGAATATCAGTGATATATGGGAAATTTACATCTTTAGTAATATTAAAATGGTCATAAATTCCATTTTTAATAGTAATATCTTCTATATTTACTAAATTAGTTGGAACTGGTTGCCAACAATACTTGTCTTGTAAAAAATTATATCCTAAAAATATCATATATCACTATTCCCCTTTCGTTAAATTTTCTATTTTTAAATCAAATATATTTTTATTCCTTCTTACCCAAATAAATATATTATCTGTGCTTTCTGGAATAGCTATATAATTACTATGAATTACATAAGGCATTGTATTAGCATTCCAACACTTCAATAATACATAAGCCTTCACACTCTCTTGTGATTTATCTGTAGTCATCCATTTTAATTCAATTTTATTAGGATTTGCCTCCGTATTTATATCATTTGTTAATGTTATAATATTTTGATTTTCATTAAAATTTCTTCCCCATGCTCTCATTGTAAAATCATCTTTTATTCTAAATCCTGAATTCCACCTAACCCAACTATTAGGGTCAGTCAAATCTACTTCTTTATCATCTATATATATAGGTGGGTCTGGATTAGATATACCATCAATAGCTACTATATTACTAGATATTTGTATATATCCATCTTTGCAATCATTAACTAAATCACATATAGCAAATGAAGCTGGTTGAATATATCTTACTGTAAAATAAATCAATCCTGTACTTATAGCTGTGTTATTAACGGTATGCCCAGATAATTCTATATAATAAGCAGTATCATTAGACATACCTACAAAGGTATAAGCTAATGAACTATCTGTCTCATAATAGATTAAAGGTGTTTGACTTAACACTTCTTTATTACTATTATATAATGTAAATTGATAACTATTTAATAATTCTCCTTCTGCTTGAGCATAACTACCTTCAAATGTATAAGTTCCATTCTTGATAGTTTCACTACTAGGTATATTATTAATTGTTAATGTTGGTTGACTGTAACAATAAAATGGTACAGCCGTACTAGGAGAACTTAAATTATTAGCATTGTCCAATGTTTGAATAACAGCATTATAATAGCCACCATTAGTTAAAGTACTAGCAGGAATTATATGTTCTAATTTTAGTGTACTTTCAGTATCACTATATATTTCACTTCCTGTTTGGTTATCTTGAATAATTAGTTTGTTGGCTACTACTTGAGCTCCACCTATTACAACAAATGTAATTGTATGGTCTTGAGTTGCATCAAATGCAGCAATAGGGTTCAATATTGGTTGTGTTAATTGTTGTATCGCCATTTATCTTCTCCTTTCTATTTTTTATTCCTAACTATCTGTTACTACAAATGATAAAACTTTATTTTCATTCATATTCTTATTCTGTTACTTTTATTATATAATTCAAAACAATATAAGGCTGCATATTATTGTGTGCATTTCCACCACCAGTCTCTTGGTTAGTAGCAGTTGTTGCATTGTTTATAGCAGTCACACTAGCAGTATTTCCAGATGCAGCACCAGAAGTTAAAGCACTCGAATTCGCAGTATTTCCACTTGCTCCCCCAGTTGTTCCACTTACTGTATGATTATGTGATGCATCAATATCAAATCCAATTCCACCAAAATTTGAACCACTAGGAAAATTACTATTAGCATTTATATAGTTTCTTGAAACTATTCCAGTTCCAGTATGGGTTTTGTAACCTACACATGTCCAGCTTCCTTTTAACTCTTTAGTTGAAGTAGTAGCACTAAAACTATGAGTATGTGAATTAAGTCCATGACTATGTGCAGGTATGCTATGAGTATGACTATTTAATCCATGATTATGTGCAGATTGAGTATGATTGTGACTATTTTGGATATGCGTATGAGAAGGCATTTGTTCAATTGTTAAAGTTACTGTAGCTGTACCTCCTGTTTCTCCTAAAGCATAATCCGTTTTTGCACTGTTTCTTCCAACAGGTACTCTCTCTCTTAAATCTGGTAAATAAAACTCAGTTTCTGTTCCGCCAAAATAATTTCCTATTATCGCATAAAGCTCTGCATAATCTGTCTTTGACAATGCTTGACCTTCACAAAGCAAATAGCCTTGTGGTGCAGTAAACCCTGCATATTGCATAATTGTGCCAATAGGAATACCATTGCTAGACCCACCAATTGCATTTATAGTAACAGTTTTTCCTACTTTATTAAGTGTAATATTTTGACCTGCTACCAAATCTGAAGCTTCTAACTTTTCTTTATCTAATTGTTGATTATATGGTACCATATTTTACACCTTACCCTTCATTTAAAGTATAATTTCCACCACTAATAATAGTATCACTTCCAACTACTAAGTTCGTTCCACTTGGTGGATAAAAAGTTTTTCCATCTCCAGTATAAACATAATGGTTAGCACCATAAACATAAAAACCATCTACATTATAACTTGAGCTGGTATATTCATTAAAAGTCATTCCTTTTTCTGCTTGATATTGAGCAGTACCTACTTTAAAAGTTATATTAGGATTACCATATTCTCCTCTTACCACTATCGCCAAATAATAATCTGAGCTTGTGCCCCAATCATTTGTTAATTGTATCTCATTAGATATACTTCCAGTGGTTCCTACTTCTAAATAATGACCATTGCTTCCAGCTGCATCAGCACTTAATATCAATAATTCTCCATTAAAATAAATGTCCAATACTCCAGCTCCTACCTTGTAAGTACAAGGCAAGGTTATTTTTCCACCTGGCAATACTTCCTTCATAGGGCTACCTGATATTTTATATTTATGTGTCTTTTGCTCACCCTCAGAAGCATTTAAAGTTCCATCTGCTTCAATACTTAAATTATTTCCAACTTTAATTCCACCTAGCTGCGTACTACTTGCAATTGGTATTTCACTAATAAATGGATTTGTTCCATCAGAACCATCATTTGTTAGTTGACTAGTTTTAGTAGGAACATCACTTTTATTAGCTTTATCTGCTAAAAGATTATTGACTTCAGTTTGATTATAAGTCTCTGTTTTCTTGTAATAGTGTGTTAAACTAGTAGTAGTCAATATTTCATGCTCTTGTTCTCGTAATATTTCATCTATAGTACTTTGAGTATATGTCTCACTCTTTTTATAATAATTAGTCAAGTTATCAACCGTGTTAGTAATATATCCACTGTCATTAGTTAGTTGGCTAGTAGTTGTAGGTATATCCTCAACATCTGCTTTATCTACCAATAAATTATTAACTTCTGTTTTATTATAAGTCTCTGTTTTTTTATAATAATTTGTTAATTCATTAGTAGAATTAGTAATAAAACCAGTATCATTATCTAGTTCACTAACCTTTGTAGGTATTTGTGAAGTATCGGCTTTACTATTTAGTAAATTATTTACTTCTGTTTCTGTATAATAGTTTGTTAAATTATCTACTTCATTAGTAATATAACCACTGTCATTCGTTAATTGACTGGTTTTAGTGGGTATGTCTGAAGTATTCGCTTTATTCCCTAAAAGATTATCAATTTCAGTCTGATTATAAGTTTCTGCTTTTTTATAATAGTTAGTTAAATTATCTACAGTATTAGTAATATACCCACTATCGTTAGTTAGGTCGCTAGTTTTAGAAGGTATATTTGGTTTGTTTAATAAATCATTATAATTTCCAGTTTTTGACACTTTATGCAAAGATACAGTACCGCTAATTTCTTCTTGAGCATTTACTTCTAATGCTACAGAATTATCTGTATTTAAAGCTGGTTTGTTTGATAATGCATTATAATCACTTGTTCCAGTACTTCCTCCAATAGAGCTAAGAACTCCATCTTCTGTTATAACTAGGTTGTCTCCTACTTTAATTCCACCTAATTGTGTAGCACTTGCAACAGGAATTTCACTAATATATCCTTTATCATTTTCAAGCTCACTAACTTTTGTAGGTATTTCTGTTTTGTCAGCCTTATTATTTAATAAATTATTAACTTGAGTTTGATTATAGGTTTCATTTTTTTTGTAATAATTTTCTAAATCATTTACTGTATTATCTATATAACCACTATCGTTTGTCAACTGACTTGTTTTAGTAGGTATATCCGAAGTATTTGCTTTATTACCTAATAGACTATTAATTTCTGTCTCTGTATAATAATTATCTAAATTATCTACAGACTTAGTTATATATCCACTATCATTAGTTAGGTCGCTTGTTTTAGTTGGAATTGAACTTTTATCAGCTTTATTATCTAACAAATTATTTACTTGTTCTTGGGTATAATAATTAGCTAAAGAATTGTTTATTAACTGGGTAATTTGACTTTCTGTCAAGAAATTTGCAATTTGAGTATTTACCCAATCTTCTGTTGCATATCCTGTTAAATCTATTTGAGTTGAACCTATTAGTTCCCATGCATTATTTACCCATATATATTCATTATAAATATCATCTTTAGAACCTTCTTTTGGAACTAAATAAATAACATTACTTTCTCCAGTAGTAGGTAATGTATCTACAACCTGTATTGATATAGTTTTTATTTGTCCAATTAAATCATTTACTTCTGTTTTAGTATAAGTTTCACTTTTTAAGTAATAATTAGTTAAATTGTCTACAGCATTGGTAATAAATCCAGTGTAATTATTTAGTTGACTAAGTTTTGTTGGTACACTAGATTTATCTGCCTTATTATTTAATAACTCATTAATTTCCGTTTCTGTATAATAGTTTGCTAAATCATCTACATTTTTATCTATATAACCACTATCATTTGTTAATTGACTGGTTTTAGTAGGAATACTTATATCTACAATTTTATTCACAATTGGCTGTAAAACTCCATTGGTTTTAATTCCTGCAATTGCATTTACTTCAGCCCCACTCTCAATCCCATTCAATTTTGTTAATAAAGCATTGGTAAAATTATTGTCAGTATGGACATAGTCTTTATCTGTAACTGTATTATTATCATTCTCAAGTTCTGACAATTTAGTAGGAACTTCTATGTTTACATTTTTGTTTGTTATAGTTAAAGCCTCTCCATTTTTAGATATGCTCTCAATTTTATTAACTTGTGCTCCACTTTCAATCCCATTTAATTTGGTTAATAATGCATTTGTAAAGTTATTGTCTGTGTGAACATAATTAGGGTCTGTTACAATTCCACCTGGTAATTGAGAAGTTGGAAGTTTGCTATTCTCATCTAACGTAGCAACACCTCCAGCTACTCCTTTTTCTGAATTTGGAATAAAATCTAAATCAGGTGTTCCAATTAAGTCACTATATTTTCCTGTTTTAGAAATTTTGTGTAATCCAATAGTTCCTTTTATTATTTCACTACTATCAGGAGATAGAGAAGAAGTGTAGTTAGTATTTAATATATGTTTACTCGTTAAATCATTATAGTCTGTAGTAGTACTTCCACCACCAGAACCACCAATAGCTTCTATATATATGTCAGAAAAGTTGTTTAATGGAGATTTAACTTTTACTATATCTCCAACTTGTAAAGTTCCTGCATAAGGAAGTGTATAACTTCTTCCATTAACTTGAACTTCATACAAACCATTATCTATTATACTAGTTATTTTTCCTCTAAATGTCTTATCATATTTTAAACTAACTAGTTGTGGTGTAATCAAATTGTTAATAGCTTGTAAAATGCTATCTAAGCCTTCTTTATAATTTGACATATATTCTCTCTCCTTTCTATATTCTTAATGTTGATTGTGAACTTGCCATTCTTGGTAAATCTTTCAATGCAGCAATAAAATCATCAATATCCTTAACATTTGGTAATTCGATAGAATTTATATAAATAGAGCCTGTATTACTATTTTTATCCGTAGTTTCAGCTCTTATATTGCTTAAAGTTAATCCTGTATTACTATCTATTTTTGGCATGATACTAGATAATGCATTATTTATTTTATCTTGTGTTTGAGAACTATAAATTAATCCATCTGTAGCAGTCGTACTGCTAGATAATATGCTTCCTACTGTCTTGTTTAAATCTGACAAAGATTTATTATAGTTATTAAGCCAATCAGTTGCAGTTTTTAAATTCTCAGCATTATCTAATCCAAATTCAGCCATTTTCTTTTGTAATTCTTCAAATGTTTGTATTCCTTCTTTATTAGCTTTATCAATTAGATAATTTTGTTCATCTAAGAAGTTTTGTAATGCATCAATTCTACTTTGGTAGCTATTCTCTAATGCTTCTTTTTCTGCATTAAGTCTATCTATTTCATCTTGTTTAATTTTATCGTTTAAATCATCTTGAGCTTGTTGTAGCTCATCAGCAGCCTCTTTTATTGTATCAGGGTCTGCCTCATAAACAAATCCTTGACCTTCACGATACACCTGAAGCGTCTTTTGTCTTTGTGCATTTTGTAACTTGATTTTAGCTTCTTCTACAGCTAACAATTTTTCTTCAAGTTCTTTTTGACTATCTAATTCATCATTTTGTTTTTCTAATGCTGCAATTTGTTCTTCCAACATTTTAAGTCTTGGGTCATTTTCCATTTCATGTTGAATATCTTCTATTTCATTTTGAATTTGGTCTAACCTACTTTGTTGGAATTCTTCCATTAACTCATTAAACTTCTTTAACTTTTCTTCTGGTAATGCTTTTATTTGGTCATTAAAGTCTGAAATATCAGCATTTAAATCTCTTATAGAACCATCAAGACTTCTATTATCTTTATTTAAGTCTTGGATTTTCTTTATCATTTTCTCAATGTTTTTCGCAGTATCTCCAGTAAATCTACCAAGTCTTTCCATATTGTTAATATTTAATTGATTTGTTTTAGAATTATAACTTATTTGAAATCCTTGTTTCTTTAGTTGTTTTATATAATTATTTATTTGTCCTACTTGTGCATTTTTTAAATTATTTGTTGCTTTTATTTGGTCTTTTGTTGCTTTTATTAATTGATTTAAATATTTTTCTCTCTCATTAAAGTTGTCTGTATTTTTAAGAGCATCATTTAGTCTATCAACAGCATCTTTAGCATTGTCCAAAGCATTTTCATATTTGTAAAGTGCATCAATTTCTGGTTTATAAACTTCTTTTGAAGACTTTGATTTGGAACCAGAAGTTTTAGAACCACCAGTAAAATTACTACTAGACAAAGATATTCCAGAAGTTAAGTCTTTTATTTTACTCGTTACTGATGCCCATTTATTTGCCCAAGCATTGACATCAACATTATCTAATTTTACCATCCCAGCTTGAGCCATTGCTCCAGCTAATTCTACGAAACCTCCTGCTCCTTTACTAGCATAATCTCCAGCTGTTTTTGCATTCTCACCAGTTCTATAAATTTGTTCAGCTGCTGAAGAAGCAACATTGCCAGCTGCGTTAGTAGCTTGTGCTTGCAAATCTTGCATAGCGGCATTTTCTATTAATGCCAAAGTATCTTGTTGTATTTTTTTAGCATGTTCTTCTTGTGCTTTTTTATTTATCTGAAGCTTTCCATTTACCATTTCTAATGAATTTAAGTAATCTCCATCCAGTGCTAAAAGCGACTGCAAAGTATCCATAGTAATTCCACCAGAAGAATTATATTCATCTATAGCAGATGTTAAAGTTCCATATGCAGATTGCATATTGTCAATTTCATCATTTAAACTTTTTATATTTTCATTGGTATAAATTAAATTATCTTGCATTTCTTTTTGTTTGTCTGCAAGCTCCTGTGTAGCATTTGCATTTACATATTTACTATCAGCATTATCCTTATTAGCTTCTGTATTTTCTGCTAAGACATCTTTACCATTTTTTAATTGTTCTATTTGAACATCTGATAAGTTATAAAACTCTTTCAAATAGTTTATTTGTTCTTCTCCGATACCAATATCTATAGCATTTTTTCCAATTCCTTTAAGAGCCTTATAATATGCATCAGCTTTCTTTTTTCCAACTTCATAACTATCATTATTGTCCTTTATTTTTCTTCTAATTTGAGTTAATATATCATTGGTAGTAGAAGTATCTTGATTGTTTTTTTTTTGTTGTACTTGTAATTCTACATATTTTTTTTCTTGTTCTTTTAATACTCTATTGTAAGCCCCAGCATTTCCATTTACTTCTTTTAATTTCTCATTTATATCAGAAATAGCACTGTAATATTCATGAGACCAACCTAATCCTGCAAGTGCTTTAGTGTAACCTAATCCTCCTGCTCCTTCGCCACTTATACTATCAGCTTGAGAGACCGATTGTCTTTTTTCTGCTAATATTTCTTCATTTATTTTATCTATATTTTCTTGTCTTTTTGCTATCTCTTTATCCTTAGACTTAATAAAATCAGAATTATCACTGTTTTTATCTTTGGCATCTTTACTTTCTATATAGGCATCTTTCTCTTTATCAAGTGCATCTATTTGTTCTTCTAATTTTTTTACTTCGTCTTCTTTCGCTTGTATTATATCTTCACTTTTTTCTATGTTCTCAACCGAAGCATTAGTAGCTTCTTTCTGAGCTTGTTTAAGAGCATTAAAAAACATAACAGTTAAGGAAATAGCAGCAGTTACAGCACCTACAGCCAAACTAAGCATAGACATACTTGCAGCTAATCCAGTTGTTGCAACTTGAGCACTTTCCGCACTTCCCAAATAAATAACATTTGCATTTGTAGCTCCAAAAATTCTTTGTTTTAGAATTTTAAAACCATTTATTAGAGAAGTTATAGCATTGCTAAATTCACCAACTTTTTCCCCTATTTGTTGTGCTTTAAACATTAGAACCATTCCCAATAGAGAACTAACAATAGGAACCAATCCCCCTAAAGCATCTCCTATTTTTATAAGATTAGTTAAAAAATCCAAAGACCCTTTTATAAAATCACTATTTACAGTTGTTCTTGCTAATTGTTGCCAAGCAGATTGTAACTTTTTAGTCTTACCTTCAAGACTATCCATTCTTTTGTTGTTTTCTTCCATAGCACTACCTTCACTATTTAAAGCAGCTTCAGTAGCACCTACAGCAGTTTCAAAGTTTGTCATTATAGCAGTAAACAATGACCTTTGAGTTTTACCTGCTACAGTTTCTGTCAATTCTTGTTTTTCTACAGAAGTTAAATCTCCCCACGCTTTTGATAAATCTTGCAATATATCAAAGGTAGAACGTAATTCTCCTGTTTGCTCATCTATAACACCTTGACCTTTAGTTATAGATTTTATATATTCATCATTCTTTTTTGTCAAACGGGCAGTAATTGTCGAAAGTCCATTCGCAACCCTACCTGGTTGTCTTAATATCTCGGTCAATTATATTTTATTAATATCGTTACTTATTAATATTTAATTTATAAGAAATAATATTTTTATAGTTTCCATTTTGAATATCTATATAAGAAATTTTAAGAAGACCAATATCATTTTCTTTACAATAATTTTCCTTTATTTTATCTCTTTTTCTTTGAAAAATAAAATTTTCTATACTCTTTTTAAGTTTTATATTTCCAAATCCTACAGGTTTATAATGTTGTTCTCCTTGTACCTCTATACATACATTATACTTATTTAAATAAAAATCAAAAGGCATTTCTTTTTTATAAATACAATCTTTAAATTTATATTCTTTAATATAATCTATATTGTTATTTTTTAAAAACTTTTCGACTTCAAACTCATTTCCTGAAATTCTTCTAGTGCAAATAGGACATCGATATACTTTCCTTCTTACTAATTCTTCAAAAGTTCTTTTAAAAGAATTTCCACATTCACATTTCCATAATAATGATTTATTATATCCTTTATATTCCTGAGATAAAAGTTCTAAAGGTATATCATTATTTTCTAAATATTTTTTTATATTATAAATAGTATACTCATTTAAAGTAGAAAATATATTATAAGTTTTTCCCATACTAAGATTTTGTCTACTAAGTTTTCCTAAATATCCATCTTCATTTTTACATAACATTGGTATTCTATTATTAATATATTCATCTAGTAATATCAAACCTCTTGAAAAATATTCTTGCTTTACTATTTCTGATTTAGTAGTCCTCTCTTTTGCCTTATATTCTAAAGTACATTTAGGACATAAATAAAGAGAAGTAGGAGACATTAAAGTATGCCAACTTCTTTCAAATATATGAGAATTAATATCTTTAAATAGTAAATTTTCATGAGTTCCATAAAATTTATCTGAAACTAATTGTATAGGTAAATTATTGTTTTTAATATATTGTTTTATATTTCTAATAGAAAAAACATTTTCTTTACAAATATTTTTTAAAAAAATTTTATTATAAGTCTTTTTAAAATTATAATAATAATTATCTTTATCAATTGCATAAAGATATTCATTATCTTCTTTATATACCTCATATCCATTATTTTCTAATATTTCTTTATTCATATAATCCTTCCTTATAAATTAAACTCATACTTTCATATGAGATTAGACTATATCTTATACTTCAGCCTTGCCTGTTAAGTATGACCCCATTTCGATTTAAGGGATTTTCACCCACACACTTGTGCCCTACTCGTTTTGTTATATTATATCATATTTTTTAATATATGTCAAGTATTTTTTTTAAAAAAATATAATAAAAATATAACCTAGCGATAGTCGTTGAGCCTTCTCCTATTCGGAGCTTGGTTGCTGATTATCCAATCTATACATTTTCAAACCATCACACTTATGCATATTTCATCATTATGTTGTGGTTGTATAGCTCTAAGGAATTCCCAGCAATTAAAGGTCTTTTTATATTGTATATTTCTATACAAGCGAGCACGAAATTTACCCGCAGCAACAAGTCCAAATGTTTCTTCTAGCGAGTTATTACCAGCTGCCATCGATGCAGAAGCTTTTTTTATTCCAGTTGCTAAGTCAGAAACAGAAACAGCATATTTATTTGATACTTCGTTTAGAGCATCAACTATATGGCTACTATCACTAGCTTCCAAGTTAAAAGCTTTCATAGCCGCAATCAATGTTTCAGCACTTCCAGCCGCAGTAGCACCAGCTTCAGAAACATTTTGAAGCATAATAGCTTGTTCTCCTAAATCTAAAGCATCTTTTGCTTCATAACCAGCTTGTGCAAAAATTGTAGTTGCGTCAATTACATTTTTTCCTGTGGCACCAATTTTCTCTCCAACTTCAAAAGCATCATCTGCTAATCCTTGAAGTCCTTCTTTTGTTAAGTCTGTTACTTTATCTAATTCAGTTAAACTGGCATCTAATTCAAATACTTGTTCAACCATATCCTGTATTCCATTTTTTACTCCATGGATTACATCTCCAATTATTTGCCATCTACTAAATTTACTTGCAATATCGCTCAATCCCTGTGTATGCTCTTTAGCTCCTTTAGCAGCATTCTCGACCTCTTTCAATGAGTTTTTTAATTCATTAGTCGATTTAGTATTTACATTAATTGGAATATTTAAAGCTAAATTCTTTTCTAATGTTTTTATATCAGCCCTTATTTGTTCTGTTGAACTTGACTTGTCTAATCTAGCTTGTAATAATATTTCAAATTTACTCGCCATTTAACTTTCCACCTTCCTTTCCATATAAGATTAAGGAAGTCTATAATTACATTCCTGCTTTATAAATTTTTAATGCAGGTATATTAATTCCTCTATTGTTAAATTCTGTATATAGCCAGCCTCCGATTTTTTCTCCAAATTCTTTTTCAAAATTATCCCAAAATGGTTCTCTCTTTTTATGTGTTATAAAATCAGCATCGCCAGCCACACCACTAACATTCAATATAGAAGCCAAACTATCAGTTCTGTCTATATCTTTATTATAATTACCATGCAAATATGGAAAAGTTTGAGAAGGATGACTTAAATTATCACCATTGTAAAATATGCTAGAAATTGCTGTGTCTACCATATGTTTAACTTGTTTAATATCCCAAGCTAAATCTCTAAATTCATAACTAGGAGTACCTGTTCCATCTAAATAATAATCATTTATACTAGGTTTTCCCATATTATTTTTACCAATTCCATAGGTATCAGCATTAATATGTTGTTGTAATAATTTTTTAGCTCTTTCCATAATAGCTTCTACAACTTCTTCCATAATAGGAACAAATACAGTAAGTAAATCCTCATCTGTTTTAATAGCCATATTCTATTCCTCTACTATAGTATTTTCTATTTTAACATGTTGAGCAGGAGCCACTAATCCACCAACGGCTGGTGCATTGTTCCATACTATACTTTTTCCTATTAATTCTAATTTATCTTGTGGTAATTCTTCTACCATTTTAGTTATATGTTCTACACTTTTTTCCATATCTGCTGCACTTGGCATTTTATTTGCCAATATTCCAAAACAATTTTCTATAACATATCTGTCATATTCTTTTAATATGTTATCTGATACAGTCCAAAAATTGTCAATATTTTCCATTAAGAAATCTCTTAATTCACCTGAAAATAAATCTTCGCTATCAAGACTTTCTACATCAACATTGCTGCAAAGTTCTAATGTATCTCTTATTAGTCTTAAATCAAGTACATGAACTTTATCAGTTATTTCTGTATTATAAAATACATTTGCTTTTATGTCATTTAATATAGTCTCATAATTCTCAATAGAAATAAGTGTATCTACTTTTATTTTTATACCATTTAATTCAGCTTCTTTTTTTTTACTTTTGTTTAATTTAATTTTAACTTTTTCTTCCATAATTCTACCACCTTTATTTATATTTTGGTAAAAAATAAGAAAGAATAGCTAGAAGCTACTCTTTCTCACTTATAACAAATTTCTTTGTCGTTTATAACTTCTATAAATTATTCTGATACTGGAATATCAAATCCTTCATCAAATACCTTTCCTTTAGTATCAGTTGCTTCAACATATAACATATATGTTTTAGCTTCAGTTAAAGCATTAGCCCCAACTTTTATATTATCTCCATCAATAACAAATTTATCATTATCAGCACCTACAGTAGGATTTGTTTTAAATGCATATGTTACAGGTGCAGTTCCACCTTCAACACTTAGAGTTGCTATAACAGCTCCACTAGCTACATTCTCTTCTCCTATTTTTAAATTTGGCGTTAAATTAGCATTTATTTTTGTTATATCTGGGTCTCCTGGATTACTTTTCACATTTTGGTGTTTTACTCTCACAACTAATGTTCTAGCAAATTCCATTCCAGATTGTCCACCTAATCTAAAATATTTAACAGCTTCGATAACAAAATATACTCTACTTGAAACATTAGCAAAGCTATTAGACCAAGTTAATCTGCCTTCATTATTTATATAAAGCCAAGTATCTTTTAAGTTTGTATCATCTATATCTTTCATATCTAATTGATTACTCAACGTATCTGTTCCTAGCTCTAATTTAACATTTTTATCTAATCTAACAGAATTTATTACTTCGCCTTCATTGTAAACATATTGTGTATAATCAGGCTGACCATCTGGTCTTCTTCCGTCTAATAATGTTTCAAAGCTATCATTTAAAGCTATAACTGGTAAATCATTCTTGTCAGTAACATATTCAGCTACATATACAGTTGTATTTCCAGATATTGTAGTATCTAATGTCTCAGCTTTATATACTTCTCCAGCTGCCATACTATCTCCTTCTGGAACCTTTATCAATGCAAACATATATCCTGGCAATTCTGTTACAGTTCTACATATATAGTGTTCCATATCTCACCTCTTTATTAATATTCATAAATTAATTTACAATAGTCTAAGCATACCCAACCACTAGGTGTTCTTCCCCAACTACCTTTTATCTCATAAGTATCAAATACAGTTCCATTTTTATAAACTTTCTTAATACGAGATTTTGTATTTGGTTTTTCTCTTACATTTAGACCTTCTGGAGTATTTACTTTATATCTTCCAAGTACATATTTAGAAGTTTTAGGTTTTTCGTTTACTAAATAAGTCAAGCTAACCCATTTGTTAGTTCCTATTCTTCCAAATCCATTTTCTTTTTCATATACAGTAACTTTCTCTCCAGTATATAGTTTACCTACTACTTTATAATTAGTACCAGCCCCATTTCTAACATTTAGATAAGGGTCAGCATAAACATATTTAACTTCTATTTCTACTGGTTTTGGTTCTGGTTTTGGTTCACTGCCACCATTTATAATTTCTGGATAATTTTTATAAGATATATTCATATCTACTCTTCCTGAAATTCCACTTACAGAACCACTTGAAGTATATTGCCAAATTCCATACTTATTAGTATCAAATTTAGCTCCATCATACCACCAAGCCATCCACTTATCATATCTATCTAATTTACTAGATTTTAATTTGCTGTCAAACCAAGATTTACTTGCATAAATCATAGCATAATATCCAGCTGCTTCAAACATTTCACATTCTTTAGCACAAATATCTACAAGTGTTGATTTTGAAGGCATTCCATTTCTTTTTTTATATTTATCTGCATCTTCCATATCAATAATAACTGGATAAGATAGTTTATATCCTTTAATAGTATTTAATAAATAATTTGCTTCATTTATAGCCCCTTGGACAGACAAAGCATAAGAATAAACATATACTCCAAATGGGATACCTAATCTAGTACATTCATCTGCATTTCTCTTAAATTTACTATCTGTACCACCAACACCATATGTTGCTCTTAATATAGCAAATTGAATACCATCATTTTTTACTTTTTCCCAATTAATATTTCCTTGAAATTCAGAAACATCTATTCCTTTAAAGCTCATTTATATCACCCTTTTTATTCAAAATCTTTTTGGCTTCTTTGTGCTTCGCCATTTCCTAATACAAATTCATTTAAATCTTTATTCTCTTCCATACTCTATTCCTCTTCTTTTATATCTTTTTCTATTTCTTCAGATACTTCTTCAGTTTTTTCTTCTACTTCTGGAAGTTTAGGTTGTGCATCTAATGCTGATTTTATACTGTCAAATACAGCTTGCACAAACATTTTTACCGTGGTTTCATTAATAAATACAGTTGCAACTGGTGGTAAACAACTTATTATACCTTGAACTACCATTTGAAACTTTTCATTATTCATGCCTTTATCAAAGGCTTCCTCAGCATAAACTATTAAGTCTATAGCTGTTTGTCTTAATCCTTTTAGTTTTATTGAACTATATAATTTTAATCCTAAAACAGCTAAAATTATTAATCCAACTACTACTATTACTGCAATACTAATAGTTTCCATACTATCACTCCTTATTTTTTATAATTTATTTAATATCCTGTAGTCCAACCCGCATCTAAGAACTCTTGATAATTAGACAGAGTTTTACAAATATTTGCTTGTTGAGATGTTATTCCAATACCTTTTAAAGTTCTAGTTGATGAATTTACCGCATTAGCACATATCTTTAATATATTATTCAAACTATCATTTGACAACTTAGAACATTTATCAAAAATATAACTCATAGTCTTTACATTTCCAAAATTTAGAACTGGGATAGTTACTATATTAGAAGAACTAAACATATTACCTACATTAACAACATTACTAGTATCTAATTCTGGAACTTCTATAATTCCACTGCTTTTAAACATTTCACCCATATTAGTTACATTTTTAGTATCTAATAAAGGAATGTTTTTTAAACTATAGCAATATGAAAACATAGAATACATGTTTGTAACATGTCCTGTATCCATTAATGGAATTTCTGTAAGTTTTGTACAATTTTGAAACATTTCACTCATATTAGTAAGATTACTAGTATTTAATTCAGGAATTTTTGTTATATAAGTTCTAATATCTCCCATATTACTTTCTAAATTATAATAATTTAATACATTATTTTTATCGTCTATTTTATCTACAATAACTTTAGATAATCCATTATATCCAGCATCTGGCTCAACACTTTGAACCTCTGCACTTGGAATAATAGTCTTCTCTTGTAAATTTAAAGGTGGAACAATTTCTCCTTCAGAAGTAATTAAAGATTGTTTTACATTAAAATTAGCACTATAAGTTTGCCATGTAAAGTTATCTCCTACGGCTTCGATAGAAATTTTTAATATTCCATTTACAGCAGTCTCATTACTTCCTATGTTCCATTTAATTTTTATATAATTATCTAATATTTCCACATCATTTTTATCAACAACAGTTTTCCATTGTTGTTTGTTTGAATTTTCAGCCAATATACTAAAAGTTTTATCTTTTAAATCAATTCCTGTTTCCGTAGTATCTGGAAGTATAAATGTTCTAGTTGTAGAATTATTATCTCCTTGCACTCCTATATTTTCTTGTCCATAAGGTATAATTATTTGTCTACAAACAATATTTATATCTTTAGGAGAGCAACCATTATTACAATTAATATTATTTGAACTACTTTCTACTAAAGGTACAGTATTATTATTGCAACTCATAATTAACACCTCCATTTAAATCTATTAAAGTTTCTAATTTTATTTTATTTGATTTTATAACTTCTTTTACTATATCTTCTTTGAAATCATATTTATCTAAGTACTCCACACATATAAAACCAATTATATTTCCCCTAGTATCTTTCAATGCCATTCCATAACTCGCTTCTATGTTTCTTGTAGTTAAATATTCATACATAGTAGCATCTTCATCTATTAAATCTCTAGTATCAGCAATCACACATTCTTCATTAATATCTATCTCATGGCACCAATATGCTAATAATGAGCGAAAATGATTTTGAAAATCTGGCATAAGTGGAGTAACTCCTATCTTTACAGCCTCATTTGTCATACTCATTTTTAAAAATGATGTCCCCGTCATGTCTTTCATTCCATTGTGGTATTTAACTATACCAACCCTAGAAGCATTAGTATCTTTTAACATGATTTTAACAGTATCATTTATTTGCTTTTCTACCTGTGCAATACTCTTACCTTCTTCGGGTGTCAAATAATGTGCATTTATTCCGTTTATAATATCCATTACCATATTATTATAATTTTCAGAGATAGTTTTATATTCTTCTTCTCTGTTTTTTTTCATTGTTTCATAGTCATTTTGTAAGATTTCTCTTTCCTGTTTATATTCTTTATCTCTCTTTTTCTTATCCATTATATATAAAAGTGTAATTATTACAGCAAAAAGACCATCTCCTACAAGTTTAACCAAACCCGTTATCACTGCCACATCCATGTGTTTACACTCTCCTTCTTAATGTAAAAAAAATAGCAAAGACTAGTAAGAACCAATCTTTGCTATTCACTATTTCTTTTTTGCTGCACAGTTTTCATAAGCACTTGTGTGGATAACCTTTAGAAGCATAGAGCAATATCGTGAATATGCACAAAGTTCATTACTTTTACTGCATTTTAATACAACTAATTTATTAGGTTGTTTTTCGTAATATGCATACTTGCATAAAGGATATTCCGTACACATAACTATGCACCAACTGTTACATTAATTGTATCTTGTAATCCTTCATAAGATACAGTTACAGCTACTGGATTTCCTGCTGTTTCAGCTAATCCTTTAATTACACCATCTGGAGTTACACTTACTTTTCCTTCTTCAGCAGATTGGAATGTAACTTTTGTATTATCCAATGTTACATTTGAATAAGGTAAGCTTCTTACACCTATGATATTAGCTGTAGCTTCTTTAACACCTGCTAAAGAGAATGTTAAAACATTTGGAGATGCAACTATAGCTTCTACTGGAGTAACTCCTTCATCAGCTTTTGCTATATATTTAACATCTGCATAATAACTTTCTCCACAATCTGTAGCTATTTCTTGTGCTGTTCCACCTAATCCGAAAGTTGAAACTGTGTCAGAAGTTAAGTTTAAAGTAATACTTCCGTTGAATTTTAATCTTGGTATTGTTATCTCAATATATCCTTCAACACCATCTTGTGTTAATACATGTACTCTCATTACAGCTTTAACTGTTAATGGTTGTGTTTTTGTATCAATTGTGATTTGGTCAACTTTATCTTCATTGTATCTGTATACAACTTGTAAAGAACCTGAGAATGTATTTAATCCAATATCAATATTTTTTCCTGTTGGAGCAATTGTTTTAACTATTCCATCTGGCATACGAACATATACATTTCCTAGTGGAGTTTCTTTTGTACTACCTACACCATTTGTAAATGATACACATTCATCAAATTTATAAACTCCTGCTAATCCAGTAACAATTGGAGTACCTGTTTGGAAAGCTAAATATTCCATTTTAAAAGTAGCACTCTCTAACTCAACAGTTACATTTTTGCTATGTTTAATATCGAATAGTAATGCATTTAAATATCCACCTCTTTGCTCAATGCTTTGAACTTCTTGAGTAATAGTAGAATTTGTTAATGCAAGACCTTCACCCATATATTTATCTGTAACTGGGTCAAAGAATAATACATCTGCTACTGAAACTAATGCTAATCCTTTATTAATTATTCCCATATCTTTTTCTCCTTTTCTTTAAATTTTTCCATCACCAAGTGATGTTAATAAATTTCCCCCATCGACTAAAACATCATCAAATTTACCTTTTGGTTCATAATGTTTTATCCAATGTGGTATTTCAGACTTCATTTTTATAGCACCACTTAATTCTAATGACTTATACATATAGTAATCATCCTTAGAAAGTGCTATATCTAAATATCTATTAAATCTCCTTATAGTTAAGTTTTCCATTTCTTCATTTGATATATGCATACTATAAGAGACTATTGTAATTAAATCTTCCATTGTAGTATAAGAATTATCTTTTCTTGTACTTTTTAATTTTATTTTCATTTCATATAATAATTTTTCAGTTTCAGCATTAAAATGTTGAGGTTTTATATCATTTTGTAACATTATCAGCTGTCTCATTTCATCAAATTCTTCCGAGCTAATTGTTATTATATTAAACATTTTGTCTTTAATTTCTTCCATTTTTGTTGCATATTCTTTAATATCATCTATTTTTTTACTCTCAGAATACTCCTCAATAATTTTATCTTGTAATGCTTTATATTGTTTATTCAATAATTCATAATCTTTTGACCTTTGATAAACCTTCAAATATAACCTACCATTTTCTCTGATTATGTCAAAGGATTGTTCTTGTAAAACTATACTTAATATACATATCAACATATTCCATCTGTTTTTAAAATCTTCATTTATCAAAGATTTTTCATACATATATTCCAAATAAGGCAATCTCATAAGCCTTAAATCTCTTTCATCCAATCGTGATACATCTAAACATTCATCGGCAGACGAAAAGATAGAATAATAAAATAGCTTTGCAGGATATAAGGAAAGAGTTTTATACTCTAAAGGCTTGTCAAAAGCCAAATTCATCGTGTTTTCATAACTTATATTCATTAAATCCAAACACCCATAGTTAATTGAAATCCAGAATATTCAGAATTATAACTTACTTGTTTAGCTCCTGAAAACCTATCTACTTCAAAATTAATAAACATTTGAGACATTGTCTTTTCTAATTTAACTCCATTCAAAGTCTCTACTATAGTTTGCATAATAGCAACATCTCTTTTATCTATTGAAGAATATGGAGTATCTGGCAATATCATTTCATGATTATTAACAATAATTTGAAATATAACCCTAGCCAAAGCATTAGTTCTTCCATAAGAAGTTATATCATCTACATATATTCTTACTTGAGATTTTGCTTCTAATAAAGCATCAGGTGTATATTTTTGGAATAATATGTTATATTTTTCTGTATTAAAAGAAGATTTACAAATCATATCCTTCTTTTCTTTATCTGTTAATTCATTTTGTTCAAATGGGTTTTGTGAATATTTTAATAGTTTCCAAAATTCTGGGGAATTATCAAATAAATAATCTACAATAAGCTTAGGCAAATCTCTTGCCAATAAATAATTATTATAAGCAGTTTTGTTAAATGATTGCTCATCATTAGGTGAAATCATATTACCAATTACCCCCTAACCAAATTATTGTATTTATTTTATTCCCTGTTTTATTATCAATACATTCCAAATTCAAAGGATTTGTTTTATATTGTTTTAAATTTTTTATACTAAAATTATTCCCATCAATTATATTAAGTTCATAATATGATTTAGGAACATTTGACACATTTATTGTAAATGTATCAGTTTGTTGTATTTTATTTATATAATTATAAACAGTAAAATTCTCAGTTTCTCCCACTGTTATTCTTTTTACATTTGGTAATAATACGATACCATTATTTTCTGTAGTATCAGAAGGATTTTCATTTATAGCAACATTATCTTTATAATTATCATCTTGTAATTCAGGTGCTTTCATCATATAAAGCTCTACATAATTTGGATTTAATTCATCAAATAATTGTTTTACTCTAAATGCAACTTCATTAAATAAAAATCTATCATTAACATTTATTTTTGAAGTATTTTCATTTCTTTGTACTAATACTACAATATCTCCACCTGATTGAACTACACCTTTGTTTCCCCACTTAAAATTAGTATATGTCATTGCATCTTTTATTACACATGGATAACAATGTCTTTCTCCATTTTCATCTTCCCATCTTAATGAATTATTACATTGTAACATTCTTCCTTTAACATTATATAAATATTGTGTATCTAAGGAAGTTAGTAACCAAGTAGATAATTCTTTATGGTTAAAATTCCAATGAATATAATCTCCAATCTTAAATTTAACCTCATCATAAGGATAAGATTGAAAATATTTATAACCAACAATTTTATCTTCATCATTTCCTTCATAAATCCAACTATCATAAGGAGTATTATAATCAAAATTTTTATATACAACTCTATAATCAGTATTTTCAAAAAAAGTATCTTTTGTTAGCTCAGACATAGCCTCTGAATTGTTTATACTAGCACTTCCATGTAGTAAATCATTTATGGCTCTGATACATGGTTGTTTCTCTGTGACACTAGTTGGTGATAGCATGATGTTCTCGCCCCCAATCCATAAAGTAGATGTGGTGCTGTTTTAAAAGTATATCTATTAATATCACCTTCTACTTCTCTTTTTGCTGTCCTATAAGCCTCAAGTACAACTTTTTCTTGCTCTGCTTGTGAATGCATTTTTACGCTTCCACCATAAGTAGCAAAGTTTAATACTTTTGTATTAGTCATATACTCTTCATAATAGAAAATATTCATAGCTTCAGCTAATATTCTCTTCTCATCATAATCTAAGTCTTGATTAAATTGTCCTACTTCATAAGTATTAATCTTAATTATAGAACCTATCTCTGGAGTTATGTCTATCAATGTAATTGTTGAGTTTATTTCATCCCATATAAAGTTTTTTATTTGAACTTCTGGTGAATTACAATCTATTTGTTTAGATATATAAAAATCTATAGTATCTATATCTTTTGGAGTTGGGTCTAATTTAAAAATATTGTTTACTCCATCTCCAGTAAAAGAATATTCTGTAAGAGAAAATGGAACATTATCATACAAATTCTTTCTGCAGTCATATTGAAATAAAGATATTGCCATTTGCAAATATTTCCAATTCAAAGAATAAATTGCATATAAAGGTTTGTTGTATAATCTTTGGTCATTTTTTATTACTGCATTTAAACAGTAAATTTCTTCAAAACTTGTTGCCATTTTTCCACCTCCCTTACATTATGCTTTTATTGTCTTAAAGCATCTAATGAATTTAACACAGAAATTCCTCTGTCAAATTCTGTTCCAAAATAGCTTTCTATACCTTTTCTAATATAATAATCCCAGTCTTTTAATTGACCTTTTCTTATCATATTACAAATTCTGTAGATAACACAATTTAGAACATTACTATTTCTTTTATTTTCTGTAAGAATATCTAATTCTCTAATAATGTCATTTACATTATTTAATGTTAATAAAGAAATCAAACTTTCATCAGATAAATCTTTGTGGTTTCTGATATTAAATGCTTGATAATTAGTTTCATCTTCAAAATAGCAAACTCCATCTTCAAATAATTTTTTGATATGAGCTCTTCTAAATAATTTTTTAACTTCACTGATAGTTAAGCTTTGAGTATCATTAAATGATATATCAACACTTACAGTTCCATCTTCTGAATTTAAACCAATTCCTTGTAACATTCTACATCCAACTTCAACTTCATCTTCTGCTTCTTTTAATACAACACTTTGAGAAGGTGCACTAGCTTTACTCACCATTTCTGCCATAGCTTTTTTCATTTCTTCTAATTGTGCTCTTAACATTTCTACCTCAGATGGAGTTTCTTCTGTTTGTACAATATTTTCATTTATATCTTCATTTACCTTTTCAACTTTTTCTGTTTTAATTTCTTTTTTTGTTTGTTTAGCCATTTTAATAGCTCCTTTCAATAATAATCTATAATAAAATAGCATGATACCGACACAAATGTCGGCACCATACTTATTAAATAAGCAACTTATTTAATTATTGATTAACTGCTTGAATACCATAGTTAGCTTGTGTAATTATAGCTGCATCAAAGCTCATGAAATATTCATAGTTATATCTGTATTGTGAACCGTCTGTTGGTTCTTTTACTTTAACATGAACAAAGTTCTCTCTTACTAATTTAACTGGTTTATCACCAACGCTAGATAGTAATAAAACTCTATCATTAGGAATAGCTCTTAATGAAGCAGCACTTGTATTTGTGAATGGTTGACTTAAATCTGTAAATTGGTCTATTACAACATTGTCTACACCATATGCTCTTCCTAAGAAACCTTCTCTAATCATTTCATCTTGGCTTTGGAAACCATAGTTAGTTGTAGCTAATACTCCCATTTTATTAAATGCTGGTAATGTACCATAAGCTGTTACATCAGAACCACCATTTAACATTTTAATGTCTTCTATCATTTGGATATATTTAGATGCATCCCAGTTAGCTTGATAGAATGGTGTTCCTGTTATTGGAGTTACAGAATAAATTTCATCAACAATTAGTCTTAATTGAGCATATAATAAAGCAAAAGCAACTCTTGCTAATTCTCTACCCATATCATAATTGTTAGCTAAAATTCTAATATAATCCATAGTTGTTCCAATGCTATATGGCTTTGGAGTAACAGTTAATGACATTCTTGAATAGCTATCTAAGAATGTTACGTTTGTTGTGTAAGAAGTTCTTTGAGCAATTGGTAATCCTTTTGTCTCAATTTCATATGTTTGGCTATCACCAACATCTACTTCATCAACATTTGCAAGTCTCCAGATTTGTTCTGGTTTGCTTCTTAATATAATACTTTGTAATACATCAACTATAATTGAGTTGAATACTGTTCTAAAGTTTACATTTTCAAATGCATTGATAACATCTGCTTTAGTTTCTAAAGTATTTATTCCTGCTTTATCAGCACAGAAAGCTAATAATGCAAGTTTTGCTTCTTGGTTCTCTTTGTCATAATTTTCAACATTTATTGTTGAAAATGTTTTATCAGCCATTTTTCCATATTTGCTATCATTATACATAGCAAATTTTGCAACTTTAACTAAGCTATTTTTGATTAATTCAGCTTTTTCATCTATAGCTGAAAAGTTTTTTATTACATTAACTTCTTCGTTCATTATCTTTCTCACCTTCCTTTATCCTAATTATGCTGTAGCATCAGTAGTTTTTGCTCTAACAACTAATGTTTGTGCAAATTGACTTCCTGAAGCTCCACCTAATCTAAAGAATTTTAATGCTTCAATTGTTAAGTAGTTTTTAGCTGTAACAGCTGTAGCTTTTGCTGAATATGTTAATTCATATTGTCCAGCTTTTGGTATTAAGTTGTCTCCTACAACTAATGTTCCAGCAGTAAGAGCTGCTCCTACTGTGCTATCACAAGCATCTACAGAGATTTCAAATCTTGGGTTTGGTGTATTTAATCTGAAAGCAGTAACTACTTCACCTTCTCCAAATGTGTATTGTGTGTAGTCTGGTTGACCATCTGGTCTTCTTCCATCTGCTAATGTTTCAAATCCTCCATCTAATATTAATGCAACATCTTCTTTAGCTGCATTTGCAACTTTAGTTGGTGCATATACACTATAATTTCCATTTCCTAATGCAGCATCTAATGTTTCAGCAACAACTACTTGACCTGCATGTAGTGTATCATTAGCTGGAACTCTAATTTGAGCTTGCATGTATCCTGGATTTTCTGTAACTGTTCTTGATACATAATGTTTTGCCATAATTTTTTTCACTCCTTTTTATTATTTTTTGCCATTTATTTTTACATGGCTATTTTCTATAATATCAGCTAAACTTTTTGCTTCTGTTGAAGAAAATTTAACTGTATCCATAGCTGAAAATATTGGGTTAATAGAATATTTAACCTCTTTTTTCTCTTCTTCTGCTTTTTTCATTTTTAATGCAAAATCAGCAACTTTATTATTGATTTTTTCTTTCATTTCATCCATTGACATTTCTTTTATAGAATTTTTTAATTCAGTGGCTTCGTCTTCTGACATACAATGAGCAAATTTATCAATTTCTGCTGCCATTTTTCTTTCTTCTTCTGCTCTTCTAAAAGAATTTAATTCTTCTTTCATTTTAGCATTTTCTATTTCTAATGCATTTGCTTTTTTCTTCCAGTAATCTTTATCTGCATCAACATCATCTTGAAGTCCTTCTTCACCTTTGTCGTCTTTCTCTATTTTGTTTTTAACTTCTTTCTCTTCTTCCTCTTTTTCTTCTTCATCGTCTTCTTCTTTCTCTTCTTCGCTATCAGAGAAACCAATGTCTTCGCATACATGTGAAGAATTTTTCTTTTCTTCTTTTACATCATCTTCTTGAGCTTCTGCATCATCTTTTATTTTTTCAATGTCTTTGTTGTCTTTGTCTAATTTGTTTTTGATTTCTTCTTCATTATCTTTTGCCATTTCTTTTTCACCACCTTCATTATCATTATCTATGTCAAGTTTTTTATATAAACTTTTCACCTTATTAATAACAGAGGTTTCGCCCTCTTTTTGAGCATATGCTAATGCACTTGCTAAACCATATCTATTGTATACAGCCTTACCATCTTTTATTTCCATAATTGGATATTTAAGTTTTGAACTAGGAGCATCCTCCCAACCTTCTTCAACTAAAGCATAAACTTCTTTAACCAAAGTTTTATAATTTTTAGCATCTAAAACTTTCTTTCTTAATTCTGTTTTATTTACAGAACCCCAGCTACTTTCAGACATAGCTTCTTTAGATTTGTCAACAGTAATACTTTCTCCTGTTCCATAATCTTTCTTTGCAAATACTATAGCACTAAATTCTTCTTTGTGTTCTGCTGTCTCTTCATAAGTTCTATGAACTTCTTTTTTGTCTTCTATTTTTACTGAAACTTTACCATCTTTAACTTCATAAGGAACTTTATAGCTTGTAGCAGTTTCGTTGTCTCTAATTATAGCAATTTTTTCATCACTATAAATTTCTTCAACATAGTATTTTCTACCTTCCCATTCTCCATCGTGATATTTATATTTGCTTAATTCACTCCAGATTTGTTCTTGTAGCTCGTTATTGCTTAGACTATTCACTAGAATACCACCTATCCTTTCTTCTTTAATATCATTTAACCAATTCTCCATAATAGAGCCACCAATTAAATCATATCCTAAAGATTTTTTCTTATTCTTTACTTGTTGAATATATTGGTCAAGTTTATTAACTTGTATTTTGTTTATACTAGTATCTTCATATAGTTGCTTAGCCATTGCTAATTCTTGATTTGTACAACCTTTGCCTATAGTTTTATATGAATTTAATCCTTCATTAATTGAATTCTTAACTTCTTCAGGTATCTCATATATAGTATTTTTTGAAGAAAAGGTAATATAATGTTCATTAGCCTTCTTAATTTCATCTTCATTATATGAAAATCTAAGAATATCTAAATGACTACCTTCTATTCCTTCCATAATATTTTCTCCAAGTAAAACACAACTTAATAAACGGAATTTTTCAATATTTAGTATTCCAGTAATTTTATCTTGTTCTCCTTCAATAACTGCTAATTCAATACTAACTTTAACATTTCCGTTCCTTTTTTTTAAAATATTCATAATAACTGGAAAATAATTTTTCCAAATTACTACCTTTGCATTTAAATATATTCTTCCATTATCTCTTTCTACAAATGAAAAAGTTGAACTTTCAGGAATTGTTCCAAATGCTATAAACTTTTTCTTTTCTTCTTCATTATAAGCATGTTTTTTAAAGTCAGTAGATAATGAAGGGATAATTGAATTATCCAATATACATAATAATGGTTTATTATAAAAAGATTGTAAAGATTTTTCAACACATTCTTTTGTAATATTACATTTATTTCTGTTTACACCTACATGTAAAAAATCAATTTCTGCAATACTACAATAGCCATCATTTTCTAATAATTTAAAATTATCAGGTTCAAGGCTAAATTGTAAATTAACTGTTTCTTCCATTCGCTTTACACTCCTTTCCCTTAATCATTATCGTTATCTTCGCTTACCCCATTTAATAAATTATATTCATCTTGCAATATATAAAATTGCTCACAAAATCCATCGAACATTGCCTTATTATCTTCTCCATAAACTTGAGCTTTATCTCTTAATAAGATAGCTTGGCTCATAAATTTATTCCAAATTCTTAACATTCTTTTTAAATCACTTTCAACATTTAAGTCTCCATTAAGAGTAGCTACATTGATAGCAGACTTAATTAATTCATATGTTTCTATATGTTCATTAAGATTTGTATTAAAGAAGTCTAACATTGTAGTATATGTTCTTACATCTTTTTTTGTTTCATAATATTTAGGAGCAATATTGTATCTTAAAAGTATATCAGAAAACTCATCTGCTAATAATGGCATTAAATGAGCATATCCTTTATGAAAAACCTTGTTAAAATTAACAAAGCTCCATTCAGCATCTGCATACCCTAAGAACCTATCTAAAGTTCTATTGTGATTAAACATAGCTTGAATTAATAGATTTATTTTCTCTATTGTTTCTTCAGATATTAACATTTGCCTTCCTCCTATTTGATTTTATTTTTTGGTTTATTATTTGTCCATTGTGTTAATAATTTAGATAAATCTTCTGTCATTAAAAACACCCACATAGTACGGTTATTTCTTTCTTTACCTAATTGATAAGAGTAAATAGGTTGTATTCCATTTTGCTCTATAAATTTGCAAAGATTTGGTGAACCACATATATATTTTTGAACATTTTCTAATTCATTAATATTATCTATAAACATTTTTAATTTTCACCTACCCTATTCTCTTTGTATTCTCTGCTTTTTTCTCCACTCTCCTGCATATCTCCAACATCTTTTAAAGGTCTTCCACCTTCATTTAAACTTCCAGGTTTATTAGACATTGTATTCATAGATTGAAGTGGTCTCATTTTAGATTTAATATCTAATTTATCTGCTAAATTAATAAATCCTTCTACTTCAAATGGTTCAAAACCAATATTTGCCATTAAATATTCTACTGGCATATTAGTAGTAGTAGTTAATTTTATAGCATTGTCTATTTCTTTATCTTTGTCTAATTTATTTCCAAAGAATGATACTTTCCATTTATAAGTTCTTGTTTTTTGAGCTAATATCCAATTTACCAAATTAGCAAATTGAGTATACATATGTGTAGCACCATAATCAAATGATATTTGAGTAGATATTTTTAATTGTCCTGCATTTTTATTATCTTTTCCAAACATAGCAGAACCCATACCTAAAGCACTAAATACATTGTTATCTCCTAAGTCAACTAATTTATCCATTGTATTAACTTGATTTGCAGCAACTTCTTGAGCATCAAATGGTGTTGCAAATGCAACTATATTTTCTGGCATTTGTTGTTTCATCATAGCAATCAATTCAGCTGCAACATTATAATCTATTTGCATTTTATTTGTGTTTTTATCAATTGGAATTTTCATTGCAATTAATTTCCACAAATCTAATACAGATTTTTTCTTTAATAAATCTCTATAGCTTAATACATCCAAAGAAGCTCCCATTGCACCTGTAAGTGGTGGAATTTTATCAGCTCTATTTGGATTAAACGTTAGACAGAAAGATTTTTCTGGTGGCATATTAAAATATTGGAAAGGTGCCAATTCTTTTCCTGTAAATCCTTCTTCTCTTTTTTTTAAGAATAATCTATATGCATCTGTTAATTCAGGTAACACATCTGGTAATCCTAACATTCTATCAAAAAATGTTAAATCTATTGCAAACAACCAACCATATGTCCATGGTGCCGTTATATAACAGTAATCTGTTGGCAATTGTAAGAATGTTATTGTATCATCTGTTTCTTGAATTAGATAAAATCCTACTCCATCTTCCATTACTTGTAAATCCATTTTTTGGAATTGATATTTAATATTCATTTTCCTTAATGTATTTAAACAAGTATTATAACTATTAATATATTCCTTTGTGTTAATTATATCTTTAATATTAGTATCAGCTGGTTTCAACAAATAATTAAAAGATTTTTCAGTATTTAAAAACCATATGGCTCTTCCATATTGTCCTACAGCATTTTCAAGATATTGACTTAAATGTCTAATGCTCATATCATATTCTTGGGGAGACATTAACCATTTTGCAATTTCATTTGAACTTGCTTTACTTGGATTAAAATTAATATTGTTTATATATTGTTCAGATAATATAGGATTGTACATTCCTTTATTACTTGATATTTGAGTAATTAAATCCAATTGTCTTAATTGCTTGCTTAAATCAGCAGAATATATCTTTACAAAATCATCAATAGTTTGTAATTGCTCTGGGGTAGCCATTTTTGGTTTACTACTATTTTTCTTTTTTGAACTCACCTATTATACCCCCTTATTATTGAAATATACTTGATAATGTTCCCATATTGCCAGAAGCTATTCTATTCATATTAGCAATAGTCATTACCAAATCCTTATTATCTACTTCTAATGTATTATCATAAGTCATAGCCCACCATATAGCATAAGCTAGACTAGAATACCTATCTTTATCTATTTTATTTAAAACTCTTTCTACAGTAACTTCTCCATTAGTCAAATGTTTTATTTTTAAATTAGCAATTTCTTCAACTAATGCATTAGTCTGTTCATAAGGAGCAAATTTCATATATTCATTTATATCAGTTACATCAAATTCATTATCTTTTCTTTCTTCTAACAATCTCAACTTTAAACCTTCAACGCAACCAATAAAATTTACTATAACACTATTATTTATCCTTCCACCTGTTTTACTATCTCTCTCTTGAGAATTTAATGCAAATACTAATTCTTCAGCTTCTCTATACTCTGATTTAATATCTCCATTGACAGTATCCCAAGCTGGATATGTTTCTCCTGTTTGGACATCTACATTTGGTTTTAATAATTCATCTAATAAACCTTTTCCTAAACCATTAGTATCAACTACTACACATTTAGCTTTATATTGAGCTTGAACTTGTTTTACAAAACAAGCTTGTGCAGTGAAGTTTAATTGATTTGTTACTAAAAACATATTTCCAAGGTCTAATTGCTTAATTAAACCATTATTTGCATGGTGAATTTCCAATACACTAATAATAGTTTTGTTATTATTTTGATTTGCAGACCTTGCAACATCGACACCCAATACTATTTCTCTTTTGCCATCTGGATTGTTTAAAATAGGTTCTGTTAAATTTCTAGTTTTTAGCAAACTCTTTATGTCTACTAATTGATTGTCCACAGCTCCTACCCATTTTTCTTCATAGTTTCTTGCAAAAGATACAGAACTCATCTGTTTTTTCTTTTTTATTATCTGGTCTTTACGTGAACCTCTACCCATCCAACAAGCAAGCATCCATCCTGAACCAAGGACTATTTCTCCTTTACAGTCCAACATATCTCTATACATTTGCACGCTTCTTTGCCACTCATCGCTACCTCTAAATCCGCTCGTAGTAAAGAAGTTTATTTGTTGATTTAATTCTAATGGGTCAATAATTCCTAACTTACCTTTTGTGGTTCTTCCAATTTCAACAATTGGTTTTAATGCATCATCAAATGTTTCAGCATCTACTAAAGCACTTTCTTCTATTTGTATTCTATTTCTTCTTTGTCCTTTACTTGTCTGTGCATTTGCTAATACATCTATCCTAGAACCATTAACAAAATTCAATTCAAAATCATCTTTTGCTACCCTAGGTTTATACATTTCATTCTTTAGTAATGGAAATTGTCTCGTTATTTCATCATATTTATCTTTCAATAATTCTGCAGCATTGGCTTTTGTTTGTGCAGTCAAAGACATAGTAATTCCTGGATATAAAATAGCAATTATAAACATAGAAATTACTTCACCCCAAGTATTATGACTTATAAAACCATTAGATACAAAAGAATGAGTATCTGGTACACTAATATCATAAACATGAGATTTGCCATTTTCTATATTTACTATGTTATCTAAAAAATAATTTTCTTTATATTTATTTGAATTGACTAATCTCAAACCACCACATATCTTATTTAAAATTTCCTGTTTTCTGTTGCAACTAAATCCTACTTCTTGATTAAACTTGTCTATATTTTGACCATAAATTCTCAAAACATAAAAAGTATGATTATATTTTTTATCTACGATGCTCTTTACACTACTTATAATTCCAAAGTTTAATAGCAACAAATGTATTTGTTCAATTAAATCTTTAGACTTACTTGTTATTCCTATTTTATTTCCCCCTGTTTCTACATAACCATCAGTATCAAAAATTCCTTGTAGTGTCTTTCTTACAATGTTTTTAGGAGCTCTCATTATACAATCAGGTATCTTTTTCTTGTCAGATTTAATATAATCAAACCCTAATTGATAAAATAAATCTCTTATTCCTAATCCATAGCAAACATAATCACACTTATTTTCTTTCTTTAAAACTAAACCCAATTTATTAATATATTTAGAATAATTTTCTAATATATCTTTATCTATGTTAGAAAAAATTAATTTATCTTTACGAGAAACACAGCCATCACCTATTATATAACCTATAATTAAAGCCAATTCCTCAGTTAATTCTGTAGGCAAGTTTATTTCCTTTTTTCCTCTTATTTTACTTTTATCTATATTTAAGTTTGTTTTATTTCCCCAAATATTATTTTTGGTAGAAATTAAAACATTATCTCCTATTTTTAAATCACTGGCTAAAATATAATCTATTTCACCTGTAGATTTTTCAACTAAAATAGGGTGATTATTACTACATTCTAATTCAAATCCATAATTAGTTTTTATTTTTTTAGTATCTTTATAACCATTATATACACCACGGTCTACTTCTTCATGAATATTATTTTTATTAACTATTCTTAAATCTAATTTTGAAGTGTAATCTTCTATCCCATTTTCTTCACAATTAAAAAAATCCTTTATTTTAACCATTCCATTATTTGTAAATAGATAGGTGTCTCCACTCACACATTTTCCCCAACCTCTAGGGAATACTCCATATATACTATAAAATCTACATATACACCTTAAAAACACTCTTTGGTCAAAATGTAAATTTATTCCACCTGTCTCTGGTTTAAGTAAGTCTAAAAACAAATCTGGGTACCCATATTATTCCATACTTTCATATGGTACTGACTATATCTTCACCCTATGAAGGGTGTCCAACACTTCCATTAGTAACTCATCCTCTAATGTACTCCCAGCTACGGGATAGTCGATTGACCTTCCTTGTTTAAACAAGGCTTGGCACAGGATTACCTTATATTTCTACTTAGGCTTCCCTGTTAGCTATTCAATTAATGCTCATTTCCTAGCGATACTTTTCGTTTGAATAACACCTGTGAGTAATACAGTTCATTGGATTACAACATAATATTACTATTATGCGAGGCGATATTTTTCTATTTCTAACATTTTTTCTTTCTTACGAGATAACATTAAGCAATCATCATAATATATATAATTTATAAATTTTTTTGATTTCTTTATTCCAGTCATTCTTAAATAATATAGTTTATCTCTTTTACAATAATAAATTTTATTATCTACATTATTCAAGTTTAATATTGCAGAGATTTTATCTATAAATTTTTTAGATTTGCAAACACAAGATATTTCGCAACTTATTCTATTGTAATATTTTTTTCTTTCTTTTCTATATGCATATTTAGAACAGAAAACATAAGTACCATCTCCATCAAAAAATCCTCTAATATAATCTTTATAGTACTTTGTATCTAACTTTAATGGAAAATTTAAGTTATTAGTTTTATTAGGTATAATTTCATATTTCTTTAAATCTTCAACTAATTTAGAATTCCTTATTTCTAATATTACATATTTATGTCCATTTCTTTCCCTATATCTTAATGGTCTTGGACTTTCCAAATCTTCTAAAAAATTTTTTAAATGACCTTCGTCTTTACTATTCAATTCTATAGATAATTTATTTCCATATACATTTCCGTCAGCAGCAATAAAACCTAACCAATAGGCTTTGTTTTTGTTATCTATATTCTCAAAATAATTTTCATTAATTTTATACATATTCAATAATTCCTTCTATTCTTTTTTCTCACCTAGCCCATGATATTAAATCAGCATATTGTTTTATATGCTCATGAAAAAAATCATTTTGATTTTTACTTGAAGGTTTTACAGTTGGATTATCCCAAGGGTCATAATTTGAAGTTGGCACTTGAGACATTCTCTGGTGTTTTGTTTCTGGCTTTTCAAAATTCTTAATATATGCCATTATTCTTGACCCTCCTCATTATATTCTTCAGGAAGTTCAATGAATTTTTCTATTTTTGGTCTGTTCTCTTCAGTTGGGTCATCTTTAAATATTCCATAACTATCACCAGTTTCAGCCATATAACTTTCTTTCATTTTATCATAAAATTTATAAACATCACTGTATTCTACAGTTGGTTTCCCTTCAAGTTCTCTTGCATAATTTATATAGTTCCAAATACAGAAATCTACCGCATCATTTGGTCTAAATCTGAATTTTGGTAATATCTTTATTATATCTTGTTCTTGTTCAACAGCTTGAGCAATTTCTCCTATTGTACTAAGACCACCTTGTAAATCTGCTTTGCTAAATTGGTTGGGATTTATTTTAGCCCTTTCAGCTTGTTTCATAGCTAACTCTCCCCATGTCTTAGCATCAGTAGACCTATCATTAGCAACAGCCATTTCTTCTTTAACCTTATATCTAACATAAGTTATCAAGGCTTCTGTATGCATACTTGTCTGTTCAGGATAATATGCTTTTAAGAAATTATATTTATTCCACATATGAAAATATTCTTCATCTGTAAATCCATTTCCAAATAATCTTATAATTTCATCATTAACTTTAAAATCCTTGAATTTTTCTATTTCTGTCTTTATTGGTTCTACTTTATTTAAATCTGTTAAAGTAGGTTTAATATCTAATGGTCTTTCTAAAACATCTAAATCTCCATCTTTCCATTTAAGACATCTATATTGTTGTAAATTGATTAACCTTAAATAATTTCCTATTTTATTTTTACTTTCTCTGTTAATTGCTTTAATCCATAATTCTTCAATATAAGGTCTATCTATAGTTCTTAACATTTGTAAAGTTTTAGGTCTGCTAATTTCTCCATTTGCATCCGTACACATACTTCTTATACAAGTTTTACAATATGGCAAAACTCCATTAGCAGCATGCATTTCATTATAACTTATAAAAAACTCTGTCTTGGCTTTAAATTTTCCACAAGCACTACATTGAACAATATCAGTATTTTTCTTATTTTTTCTTTTTCTTTTTCTACTTCCAGTAGTTGTTGCCATTATTTCTCATCTCCCTTTTCATTTTGTCTAAATCCAATTGGTCTCTTAACATTCAATTCTTCATCTTGTTCATTTAATGAATTTATTTGATAAACAATTCTATTTCTTTTTTCTTCAATCCATAATGTGACCAATTCAGTTAAACTATCTATAAGAGGAAAAACAAATTTTTCTGCAACAATACCTATAATAATTCCATATAATATATTCATATAATCACCTTTCAATAATGAAAATAGAGCCATGCTCAAAGAACATAGCTCCGCAAACCATATGGTTTTCCTAGAGTAAATGACCTTCAGGAACACTTACTCTCCTAAAAAATTAATTAAAATATATATCCATAAGGATTTACAGTTTTACCATTTTTTATTACTTCAAAATGTAAATGATTACCAGTAGAATTTCCAGTTGAACCCATAAGTCCAATCTTTTGTCCACCTTCTACATAATCTCCTTTTTTAACTAAAATAGAACTCATATGTCCATATCTAGTTCTCATTCCATCTTCATGTTCTATTAAAATCATATTTCCATAACTTCCAGCATATTTAGCTTCAATAACCTTTCCACTTTTATATGCATATATTGGGTCTTTATAACTTCCAGCCAAATCTATTCCTAAGTGCCAACCCATAGACCTATTTCCATAATATGAACTTATATATCTACTTTTAGTAGGATAAAAAGTTACTATTTTTTTATATTTTTTTATTAAATTACTTTTTATTTCTTTTACTTCATCTTCAGTGGAAATATTAGAATTATTATACTGAGTTTCTGTTTTAATATAAATATCTAACTTTTCAGTTTTTTCTAAAACTTGATTTTTAAATTTCTCAGCTTTTTCTTCATTATTAAAAATTAAAACTTCATTCTCATTAGCTATAACTTTATATACGACATATCTAGCTGAATATCTATTATAATTTCCTCTTGTACTTACTTTTATATTTTCTCTTGTACTTAATTCCTTACTGGGTATATCCTCGCTTTCTTCACTTTGACATACACTTATAGTAAAACTATTGTTATCACTTTTTTTAGTATTATTTGTAAAAATTAGAATGTTAAATCCTAATAATACAGTACACATAGATATTGCTAAAATTTTTCTAGCTCTATCTATTATTTTGTTGTTCACAAAAATCACTCCTTAAATTCTTACAACTTAATTAAATATTGACATTCTATTCCATCTTTTCTATTTAATATAAATAAATTTTGTGATGGATTGCTTGTTTTTCTTAGGTTGTTAGCATAAGTATCAGTTCCTGAAAAAGTACCATTCATATATACATATGTCCCTTGTATTTCATTTGCTTCAAAATGATGTGAATGTGCTATGAAAATAGCATCATAAAATCTTTTAGTCATTAAGCTTAAATTTTGAACTACATCACTTATCTTGTCTCTATGTCCATGTGTAAATCCATAGTTTCTACCATAAATTTGAATAGTTCCAATTTCTTCATTTATTTCGTTTTCCATTATATGAATATTCTCACTATTCTCAAATCTAGCTTTTAAAAACCATTTAATAAATATTGAAAAATTTTCACCATTTAAACTTATGTCTTTATTTTCAAAAACTCTTCCATGATTATCACTTACATCATAATAATATATTTCACAAATTTCTGACAATGTATTCATAAAACTAGCTAATGTCTCAGACACATTCATAACTTGTTCTACTATATTTTCTCTATTCTCTATCCTAATTGTAGTGTGGATAATACCACTTAAATAATCTCCTAGCCCTAATATATATATCTTATCTACATTGTTTAATTTTATATAATCATATACTTTATCATATAAGTACATTATTCTATCTAAAAATATTGTTGGATTATATTCATTATTAAATTCTTCTATATTTAATCCATAATGAAAATCACTTAGTGTTAAAATAGCAGTTTTTGTATCTCCAATAGCATATTTTGATTTATCAAAATGCTTTAAAGGATGTTCTAATGCAATTTGAGAAGCACATTTGGTAGCTAATTCAAAAATGTCCTCTTCTCTAGCCTGTTCTCTTAGTCTTCTGTTTAAAGAAGCTCTCTCATCTGCAACCTTTATTCTTTCTTTTTTTAATTCTTGTAATTGAATTTGAATTTCTTTTTGATAATCTACAGGTTCTTTTTCAATTAGTCTGTTTTTCATTTTCTTGTAAACAGCTATTCCACCAAATTCAGTATCTTGAGACTTTCTTAAACTATCCCTATTCAAATCCAATCCTAATAAATCACATATATCAGACCATTCTAAATCATCTGGTCTTTCTTCTTTCTTTATATCTATTAGTCTCATTGCATAATCTAAATCATCTTCATTTTCTTTTCTTAAATATTTATTATTCATATAAATTTCCTTTCTATAATCATATGGAGCTCCCTGTTTGATTTGAACAAACGACTACTGATTACAAGTCAGTTGTTTTACCATCTGAACTAAGGGAGCAAATGCACCAGAGCTTCTAAAGTTTTCTGGCGACCAATTTAAAAGGGGTCTTCATCCTCAAAGTTTCCAAAGAAAAACTTTCCTTTATCTTGGTCTGAATAGCTAGACTTGAACTAACTCTTCACCCTCCCAAAGGGCGTGTGCTACCATTAAACACCATATTCAGTTTTGGTAGCGTAGGAGTGGATTTGAACCACTGTTCTATTGGTTATGAGCCAATCGAGATAACCACTTCTCTACCCCGCTATATATTCTATCCATAGAAGGTGATTGAGTGGTATTTCGTATAGCCTTAGTGTCCTAAGGCTTACACGATTTTTCTAATGAATTACGATTTTATTTTTATTACTTTCTATCTAACTCTCCATTTTTGATTTTATCCAAACATTCTGGACAATATTTTGTTCTATTACTTTTTCTTTTTGTTAGTAACCCACAACAAGCACATTTTGTGAAATAACCACCTAAATATTGTTCAAAATAATAAACCATATCTCTATCAGGAACAAATGTTAATACAACTTCTCCAGTTTCATCTACATAATTTACCACAGAACTCATACTTAAAGTAGGTGTTATATATCCTTTTTTTGTTAAATAATGCATAAAATCTAATTTGTCTTGTTTTTTTACATACATATCACATAATTTAAATATATCATTATCTTTGCACCCTACATAATATTTATCTGCTTTATTTATACTCATATAATATTTTGCCAATACTAGATATACAAACATAAGTTTTTGACATTTTAGATTTTCTTCTGTTAGTATAGTATCTAACTCATTTTGAGTTATATTTATAGCAATAGGTTTTTTTAATTTATATTTATTACTTTTTCTTACCTTTTCATCTATTATTTTATAAAATTTAACTCTATTATAATTTAACACATACTTTTTGCAAAATAAATGTAAATTTTCAGCTATTTCACTATCAGACTGCCCCATCTCTCTAAAATATGTTGCTATAAGTTGCAATTCAAACTTATTATTTTTTTTAGTTTCAAGACCTTTGTTTAGAATTTTTTCCACATGTTTATATTCATCAAATATTATTGCCATTCTATATCAACCCTTTCATTATTATATTTTTTACCCATATATTCTATTTTTCCATTTTCGTTCAACATAGGAATAGAAAATCCCTTATTTGAATTATCATATATATTTAATAGAATACCTTCTCCAAATAAATCCCAACAAAAATTTTTAGGAGACTTTGGATATAATACATAATTAATATAGATAGCTATATTAGCCAATCTTTGTATGTCATCACTAATATAATCAAAATCAAGAGCATAAATTTCTTCTTTACTATAATTCTTGTTTTCTTCCTCTCCATACATATCTATATTAGACTGAGTTGACTTACTAGCTTTATATTTCTTATATACCTTTAGCATTTCTTTCATCTGTTCTTCTGTAAAATCTATCTTTGGATTGTATAATATATTGAAAATATAATCGGGACTAGCCTTCTTCACATTTATCTTAATTTCTTTTATTGCTTTTTCCATATATCTACAAATATTATTCATAACACAATCAGTTTCTAATAAAGGATTAAATTTATTATAATTATTAGCTAATTGTTTTTGCTCCTCTGTCTTGTTTTCTATATTTAATAATTCTTCAATGTGAATACCAAATGTTCTATAACATAGATACTCATATTTATTATAATGCTCACTAAACTTCATTTTATAAGTAGGATATAAATATTTCATAAAATATGGTCTTTTTTCTATTATTAATTTATTATTAAATTCTATTTCTTCTTTTGTAAAAGTTTCATTTGGTTTGTCTGGATTTATCCAGTTAGTCCAATGATGTGGAAAATTTTTAACAATCAAACCTTTTGCTTTCAAATATACCCCCAGTTACCTGGTACTTTAACACTATTTTATAGTGGGTTTAGACTATCTCTTCAACCTTATAGGTTGTCAGGCACTTCGCAATAAGGACTTTCACCTTAATGCTACAGGGCTACACTCATCACCCTTAGTCGTTACACCTTCCTTGTTTAAACAAGGCTTGGCACGATATTATCTTTATTTATATTTCCATATATAACCATAAGTTTGGGTTCTTAATCCTTTGCAACATCTACATATCAAAGAAGCTCTTATTCCTAACTCTCTCCAAACATCTGCCATACTATTCCATTCTTTTATAAATTTACCATCCAAATCATATTGAATTACTTTTTTAGAATAATTTTCTTTTGCATACTTAGCAACAGCATTTTTTTGTTTTTGAGAAGGTTTAGCCAAACCATTTTTATATGCATGGTTTTCATTTTCACTTCTAGTATTCCACTCTAAGTTAGTTGCATGATTATTATGCTTATTTCCATCTTTATGATTAACTTCTGGTTTATTTTCTGGATTTTGCACAAAAGCTTTGGCTACTAATATATGAATTCTAAAAGTTTTTTGTTTATTATTTTTAGATAATGTAACTTTTAAGTATCCTTTGCTATCATTAGGTATTAATATTTTTTCATTATAAAATTGCATTTTATTATTCTTGTTTTTTACATATCTTTCTAAACTTTTTACATTTCCATAATTACTTACTTGATATAATCCTTCATAATCTTTTATATCTTTCCAAATTTCTTTCATAAAAATCCTTTCTTAGACTTTCATCGTTAGCCAGATTTCTCTGACACCCTAGATTTCTAGGTTCACCTGATTTTCACTAATATATTACTATACTAGGCGACTAGCAATTAATCGATTTCATTTCCTTGTGCAACTCTACACTCTTTTAATCTATGCATTATAGTATTATATTCTTTACTTCCTTCTTCAAACAAAGGGAGCATACTGTAAAGTGTAGTGCTACAATTTGTTATATAACCAATCTTACTATCAAAAGATAATAAATCAGCTTTATATAAATCTTTTGTGTCTATATATTTCTTTTCAGTTGGTTTCTTTTGGTATGTTATAGGATTTCCACCAAAAGTATTGTCAATCATAATTTTATTATCCGAAGTAAACACTATGTCGCCGGTCAAAATCACTATCTGCATGCAACATACAATCTTTTCCAAAAACATTATATATAATTCCACTGTATAAGTATCTATACCATTCATGTGTTTTTTCATTATCTTGTAAATGTAATATATTTACTTCACTTCTCCATGTTAATGGAGCTCTCATAGCTACCACAGTATTTATATTTCTTTTATTCCAATACTGACTATAATGTTCTCCTTCTTTTAATAATCCCTTAACTTCCATTCCGTATATATGTTCGCAAAGTCCATAAGGGTCACTTAACATGGTTTGAAAATTTCCATTGACTAATAGTTTGCCAATATAACTCTCATTAATTTTAGCATTTAAATAACGAGCCACCTTTGTCTTAATATAAGTATCATTTATCAAATCTCTATTTAATATTAAAGCTCTTACAATAGGGTCTAAAGAATTAAACAAATCCAAAAGGTCTTCTTTACTTAATAATGTTAAATCCCTGTCACATACACTTCCCATAAGATAAAGCAATGTATAATCTGCATTTTGACTTGTTATATTATCTAACCATTTGACAGTTGGTTTACATAATTCTTCAATTTTTTCTGGAGTATCTAAATTCAATACTTGCAAAAATTGATAATTAGTAAATACAGCTGTCTTATCTTCTTTAGGAGTAAATTTAGTAACTCCCCACCTTCCATCATTCTCTTTGCAACAATCCAAATAATGTTGCCAACTGTCATAACCTTTCCATAATTTAAATTGACTTTCAGTAATAATCATATCTATATTATCAGTATCTACTTCATTGCCATATAAATCTATTATGATATGCTTTCCAGCCACTTCTCTTGAAAACTTATGAAAATCAAATACACAAACCATACCTTTAACAAAATAATTTCTTATACAAAATGAACAAGGAATATAATCTAAATCTAAATCTTCAGACCATTTTTTAGCAAGTTCTGGAGAACATATTCCCATTCCATCCCATAAATTAAATGTAAGCTCTTTATCAAGCTCTTCAATAGTATCATCTGGTTCTTGTTCTGTAACCCAATCTACCTTTTTAGTCATTTTGATTTCTAAATCAGGGACAACACATACTCTTGGTTCACTAACACTATAAGTAGCACTGTTAGACAAGGCATAATAAGCATTATATTTACTTTCTGTTATTTTTAAATCCTTATGTCCATTTCTCAATATTTTATCTAGTTCTTCATAAATATCTTCTTGAACAAAAAACACTGTGTTTCTACGAGCATTACCAGCCCCACAAAGAAGTCTTACATAATTTTTACCATTTATTACCAATTTATGTTTTATTATATGTTTGTAATGACTATGCTTTTCTATAACAACAGACACATATTCAGGAATAAATAAGAGATTATCTATATCTTTATCAATTTGTAAAATCTTATTTTTGTTTTCAATACAATTTCTTCTTCTAGTAAGTCTTCTTCTTTCTTTGAAGAGTTCATTTATAAAATCAAAATCTATATTTTTGCCTTTTATCTTTCTAATAGCTCTTAAAACTTGATTATCACCTAATGCTATTAGTTCATCATTCTTTCTTGCACTTTTCATATTGATATTAATATTATAATTATCTTTTTTTAATCTACCAGAATTAAACTTTAATACATAAAATTGCTGTAATTTTTGCATTAGTTAATCACCTTTCCCAATCTTCAATATCTTCTTCAATTAGTCTTTGAGTTTGTCTCTTTACTTGTGCTCTATTAAATTTAGGTCTTTTAAATTCTTTTTCTTCAAGAACAGAGTTGTCATAAACTGGTATTTCAATTGTATCACTCATATCAACATCTACATTTATCTTATCAAACTCTAATCCATCATCTCCTACAGCCATTCTTACCATATCAATTTTAAATTTAAATTGTTGTAATTGATTATTAATTTTAGCTTGAACTTCTGGTGGTTGAGTATTAAACCATTGGTGATTATAAGCAGCTAAATTAGCTCCATTTTCAATAGACACTTTCCCACCATTTCTTTTTTCTCTTATATGGTGATAGGTTATTGTTCTATCTAGTTTCTTAAATCCACGAATAGTTCTTTTATATTCAGCTTCTTGTTCTGGAGTTATTTCTCTAATTCCAGCCCTTTCCATAAAACAACCTTTTCCATATCTCTTCTCAAGTAATTTTTTACCAGTTTTATTTTTCATTAACTAACCCCCTATTCTCGGTTATTGTCATTTTTTACTAACTTCTCATAAACTTCCATTTTATCTATAAGTTTAGGCAAACTAACTGTAGGTGTCCACCTTGCAATATCAATAAGCTCTTCCTTTATGTCATACCATATATCTTTATATGTTTTATCCATTTTTATTATCCTCCATATATTTGATTGGTATATTTAATTTAGTAGCCATATCAATTTCCACTTGCATACCTTTAGAAATCCCCTTTTGATTAAATACCCATATTTCATCACATTCAGCAAGCCATCTTAATCCCATATCCATTCCTAATTGCCTTTCTACTTCATTATTCTCTTCAAGAAAGTTAGTATAATAAACATGTGGTGCTAATGGCATATATCCTTGAAGCAACACTTCTCTACAATATTTCTGTGCATTTTTTATATTATTTTCATAGTCCCCTGCTAAAGGAGAAGAAAAAAATATTTTTTTCATATTACATCTTCTCCATTTCTTTAAAAATTCCTCGTGCGGCATTTTGTAGGTCTGTTACATATTTGTTGTAAACATGATAATTAAAAATCCAATCATCTAATTCAGTCTCACTAGGATGTTGTTTTTGTTCTTCACTTAATCCATTATCATATTCTGTATCATCTTTATTCATTCTCTCAATTCTGACTGTAATACTATCAAAATCTGTTTGCCACCATTTTCTTATTTCATTAGGAAATCTAGCATCTGGTATTAATACATATTCATAATTACTTTGAAGTCCTTTAATTATTTCAATTACACAATTTACCCATATATCAGGATTGTTTTCTCTACATAGATTTGTTCCTATTTGTTGTAGTAGGGTTCTTCCTTTTTCATCTTTTATACCATCCCAATCAAAATATTCTTTGCATATAAATTTTAAAATATCTCCATATTTTATAGTAAGTACTCTTTTACCATGTAGTTTAGCTTCTGCACTAAAATACATTGCAAATGTATCCTTACCACTTCTGGCTTTCCCAGATATTAAAATAATTTTTGGCATTCAATCATCTCCTTATTCTAATTTAATCCCATCCTTTACATCCACAATAATATTCATCTGTTTTTTTATCTTTACGATACTCAAAAAATGGTAAATCATAACTTGATTTTTCTTCATGTCCACAATAAGAACATGTTGCCATTCTTCCTTCCAATGAAGGTAATTCTTCGGCTACTTCTTTACAATCACAAATTATACAATAAGGATTGCCTTTAATATCATGTGCCATAGCTACATGCCCACATTTCATAAGTGTTTCCATTAATTATCTCCTTTCTTATCATTTTTTAATAGTCCAAATAGCCAACCAATTCCATATAATATCATTCCTGTCACACAACCTTGCCAATATGTCCAGGTAGCAGATAATCCAAATAAATATATAATTCCATTACCAACTCCCCATGCTATTAATCCACTAAATCCCATAGCAAATGCAATAACAAATAAAACTCCACATAATAATCCAAATAAACCTATAATCTTATTCATACTCTCTCCTAACTACAAGCAATATCAGCTTGATTTAATAAAACTAAAGCATTATACTTTTCTTTCCCTATCAACTTAATTAATTTTTCTTTTGGTTGATAGTTTCCTAATTCCATTTCTTTCACTATGTTGAACATTCTCATATGCAAACCAATTAAATCAGCCACATATAAAGTTATTTCTTGTTCTTCTCTTAATTCTTTACTAGAACAATATAGCAAATACAAATAGGCAGATACATTTTCATGTCCATAATAATGAGCTATGTCTGTATCATTACCTTGACTATCTTTGAATACTTTAGTAAATGGTTTTCCTATATCATGAAAGAAAGCTGCTTCAAACAGAATTCTTAACATATAAGTATTTATTTTAAGTGCATAATTTTTCTTTACATATTCAGTACATGCACACATATGGTCTCCAATAGATAATAAATGGTGTGGGTTGTCATGTGGTATTTTCCTTAACTTATCCATATTCTTTAGATAATCCCTTTGTCTGTCAAATTGCCTTTTTATTACAATATTATCCCAGCCTTCTCTATACTGTGGTATTTCAAATCTAAGATACATATTTCTAATTACTTCTTCAGGAATTTTTCTTTCTCTATTTTTATTGTTCTTAAAACATTTCTCAATACTAGTTAAAACAAATATGCAAGTTTTATTTAAATCATTAAATTTTTTAAGTTCATTTAGAAATGCCATTCTTCTTTTTGAAGAAATATTTGTTGCATCATATATACAGTCAACACCATTTTCTAAACAGAATTTTATCCTATTGTGCAATTCTTTAAATAATACAGAATTATTTCCTTGTGTATTTTCATTTCCCCATAATTCTTTTCTTAATTCATCAGAAGAAAAAATCTGTATCTTAGGATTTTCTTCTTTCATTTTTTTAGCTATGTTGGATTTTCCAGAACCTGGTAATCCTACTAACATATAAAAATTAGTCATATAACTCTATCCTTTCTATAATCTTTTTGTTTGTTAGCTTTTCTATATATTCTCCTGAATTATTCACTATTCCATTATATAATTGAAAAGCAAATGTTTTATCATAAGAGAAAATATCTTGTATAATTAAAGCAAATTCTTTTCTATCTAACTTATTTTTAACTTCATTTACAAAACATTCTATTAACTTTAAATATTCTTTCCAAATTTTAAGTTCTTTTTCAACTTTATTAAAAACTTCTTTATATTCTGGGAAATAAGATAAAAATTCTCCTTGTTCATTTGCTCTTATTAAATCTAACACTTTTTCCTTGTTTATAACATGATTATTTACTAATCTATGTGCATTTACATATGAAGGAGATTTAATTTTTACTCTATTCCAATATTTATCTACTACTACATAGCCTTCTTCATTATAAGGCAATTTCTCAGCTGCTTCCTTAACTTCTTGCTCTGTTTTTAAATCATACTGTTTTGGTTTTTCAATTCCTATATCTATCTCTAATTCTTCAAATGTTCTATTATCTCTCGTTCCTATATGATATATCTTTGGCTCAGGATAATCAATAACTATTTTATTATATGGTGATACTAATTCAAACATATAAGTATAATCATGATTTCCAGAGAAAAATATTTCTCTATCAGGGAGAGCTGCAAAAAACAATTCTCCAAAGTTTTTATAAATTAAATTATTAGGTAATTCACAATCAAATGCATTTATACAACCATTAGTGGATACATTCCAACAACCATTATCCCACCATATTTTAATTAAAGACCCATCAATTTTTTCTTGAACTCTAGCACTCTCCCAATCAATTTGAGAAGCATTTGGTTCCTGTACATTAAAGAATTTCATAAATGGAAAACATACTACTCTATATGTTTTGTCTTCTAAAATAATTCCCCTAGCTTCCTTAACTATTGAATTTGAGAAGTCAGACATAATTTGATTGTAATTAAATATTATATAATTATTGTCTCTTTTAATTTTTAAACAATATGGTTCTTGCTGTAAAAGTTCTTCCCAGTTGTTATGGTCTTTTATAAACTCTATTAATTTTAATTGTTTCATTTTCAATCTCCATTTCTATAACTTCCCTATTATTATCTATATAAGTATCTTCCATTAGACAAAACTCTTCATTATATAGATAAGGACAATTCTTACAACCCTTATTAATTCCAACTTCACACATTCTTTTCACCCCGTTACTTGTCTTTTTTATCTTTGTCTTCAAATATACATACTATTGAACCTATAATAAATAAACCCAATGGAATATACATAATCCAACCACCATTGAAAAGTAAAGGTAATAAAAGAACACCACCAATAAGTAATACTATAACTATGAAGCTAATTATACTTCCAAACATTGACATAAAGAAATTAAATATATTATCCATTTTCTTCTCCTTTAGAGAATTCTACTCCCCTTACATTGTCTAACTCTACTCCAAAGTCATTGAATATTTTAATTAGCTCCCTTACACTTTCTACTGAATTTTCCATTAAAAGTTTCCTAATGGAAAAACCAAGTTCACTATCAATGTTCTTATTTACTACTTCTCCACTTTCACATAATATTTTAATATTTTCTTTCATTTTATTTTTTCTACCTCCTTTTTCTTTCTATACTTACATTATATCACAAATCTTCTCAAATGTCAATACTTTTTTTTAAATTAATTCAATTTTATTATCAATTCCTTCATTTATCATATCAATAATTCCAGGTATAATATCATCCATTAAATCCTCTACACTAATAACTTCAATATTTCCATACTCTCTAGTATTTACACTCATTTCATATCCCCATAATAAATCTTCAATTCTACCACTATCTAATTCCATTATTTTCTTTTCCCCCATTCTCATTAATAGAAATATTACAATCTTTATTTTTATTAATGTTGTATTTTGTATTTTTCTCCTTTACTCTTTTATCAAATATAGACATTGGCATAAGAACTCCACATGTTGGACATTTAACACAATCATGTATCTCATACCCATCTATTGTTCCATATTCTCTATCTTTTATACAGTCATATATAAATTCACATTGACATATATGACATTTTTTATATCTTTCTTTTATCTTTATCTTTCCTTCTTTAATTATGTTCATTTGCTATTCTCCTTTTTATCTTATAATATATATATCTAATGCACCTTATAAAGCTATAAGGAACATATGCTATTCCAGTACATATACAAAAGCAGCATATTAGCATATCTAAAATATCTAATATTCCAAATAATAACACCATTCAATCACCTACTATCTTTTCAAATTCTATAATTTCTAATGGATAAATATCTATAAACCCAATCTTGTTCACTTTGATACAATAATGGACTTCATTATCTTTTTTAACCACCTTCTTCACTTGTTGCCAACCATGTTCTTTTGTTCTAATATAGTCACCTTCTTCAATAAATAAAGGTTTTCCTATATAATCACATTTATACATATCTCCTTTTATCTTTTCTGTCTTTAAAAGGTCTTTAATCTCAACTAAATCCATTCTACCACCTTATTGTTAATATTTTTAAGAACTATTCTATCAATATCAAATATTTTACTAAGCTCACTAATATCTATTTCTACAACTTTTTCTTTTCTTTCATACTCATTAATAAAAAAACTTTCAATTTTCTTTCCATTTTTATCATAATATTCAGTATCTTGAGAAAAAGCTTTTAAAACTTTATTATCTTCCATTAGCTTATTGTAAGTTTCTAAAGATAAATGTACATATTCTTCCATTATTTACCAATCCTTTCTAATATCTCCATTTTTTTGTCTTCAACACTCATATAAGCACTATTGCATTTTATCCCAATTAAGTCCTTTATTAATCCTACTCTATCTTTTAATATCTTTGTTGCTAGATATAGTACAAATGCTTTTCTTATAACTTCACTTTTCAATGCTTGACTACTTACTTCTGAAAATTCATATTCTTTCATTAGCTTTAAATCTGAATAAATTTCTATATCTGTATTATTAACTGCTAAATAAAAGTCATGATAAGTTGTTCCTTCTTCATTTTTAGTTTCATAAAATATAGAAGCTCTATCAAGGTTAGAATTTATATCTGATAACTCTTTTCTAGCTAACTCTTCAAATATTACTTTCATATCTGACAAACATACACTATTCAATTTAAGCAAATCAACTTTGCTCTCTAAGTCTATAATTCTTTCTTCAAGTTTTTTGTCTCTTGTTATACTAGCTTCACGGTGAAGCCACAAACTATCCCTAATTTCTCCTATTTCATTTTTAATTTTTCTAAAAAACATGTTAATCTTCTCTCCCTTCACATATCCATTTTACTATATCCTTTTTCCTTTCATTAAATTGTTCCTCACTAACATATGTCATTTGATAATATTCGTTAAATAAAAATTCAGCCATTTTATCTACCCATTCTTTTAATATTTTGTTCTCTTTCATATTTTCAAACTCTGCTATGTTAATCCTGTTAATATCTTTTAATAATTCTTTTTTAAGTTTATCTACTTCTTTAATCTTATCTTCATAACTTTCAATTAGATAATCAAGATAAGTAGATTTGTTTGTATCTCCTAAAATTCTCATATAACATTCTCCTTTATATATTTTATTAGTTCCTTAAATTTGATTTCTTTATCTTTTAATTCATTATATTCCGATAATGGTATAATCATATATTTTTCTTTGTCATTGTAAATTTCTTCATTGTAATTTTCCCATTCTTCTATCTTATTAAACAATTTTTCCATTCTAAACCTTCCTTCCACACATTGGACAATAATTAATCTCTATATATTGACAACCTTTATAATCACTCATTGATAATACAACTCTATTGTCTTCTTTTCTATATAACATACATTTTAATTTTTCATATTCTTTTCCTGAAAAATCAGATATTTTCACTGGTAGCTCTCTACCCATAAACACCAGCTTCTCTTTTTCTTTGTCTAATATGTCATATCCTTCTCTACAATAATAACACATTTTAATCTCCTATTCTTGTTACTACAAATTGTTTTGCTCCAAAGTTGTCTGAATTATATCTTGGACTTCTTTCATATTCTAATAAACCAAGCTCAACTAATTTATCTAACATATTCTTAATCTTATTGTTTTCTTTCTTATCATTATTCTCATATGGAAGCCCTATCCTTTTTAATAATAATCTATATGAAAAATCTTCATTTTGATTTCCTTTATATCTGTCATGATAAGTACTTAAAACAATAAATAATTTTATAATGTTCTCCATTCCAGAATTATATAATCCTTCAGCTATGTCTCTATATATATATCTTTTATATTGAAGCTCTTTTCTAGGTATTACATAACAGTTTTCTCTTTCTTCAATATACCCATTTTCAATAAGAATTTGTAGTCTTTTCTTGAATGTTCTTCTGTCTATTCCCAAATCTCTTGCTCCACTGTTATAATTCTTATCTATATATATACCACTTTCATTATATGAACCATTTAACAAACACCATGCATATGTTCTATCTGATATTTTCTTGTTCTCTATGAATTCTTTACTACTTGGGAACATTACCATTTTTCTGTCCCTGCTCACACTTCAATCACCTACTTCTTTTATTCATTATATTAAGTATAACATATTTCCTTTCCAATGTCAATACTTTTTTTAAAATTTCTTAAAAAAGTGTACAAAAAAGCCTATGGTTTTCAAACTTTTTTGTCAGATTTTTTTAAAAAGTGTACAAAAAAGCCTATAGTGGGTGTACAAAAAAGCCTACAGTCGATGTACAAAAAAGCCTATAGTGTCAAAAAGACAACACTGGTATCCATTGGGAGAGTATGTCTCCCAGTCTCGAATTTTTCCTATATATAAATATATAAATAATATATAAATAATATATAAAGAGAAAAAAAATTTGAATTTTATTCTTAACCTTTTTTTATCTAACTTTTTTCTCCAATGATTGTTTTTTATTATTTTCTTATATGGGGGTAGGCGTTACACCCTTCCCCCATTTTTATCCTACTCTCAGTTTTTTACCTACTCCCCCCTTCCCGTACCTTTTCAAGAAGAATTAGTTGGCATTGGTTGTACTTCTTATTTTACCTTTACTGGAAATAATTCTTCTCCCTTTTTTTTAATTAGCCCACCCTTTATCAATTTTATCCTTCTTGGAAATATTTACATATTTTTACGAATATCTGCGAATTTCGCAGCTATTTTATCAAATTTTGCCTATATTTCAAGAAATTCTCAGATTTTTTATTTACTATTTTTATTGACTTTGTTTTCCTATTTCCAACTAATTAATATGTCGTACAATCCTTGAAGTGGTTGATAATACTGGGTTAGAGTTAATTTAATGTTTTATTTTAACGAATTGGTAAAAATTGTTATTTTTGTTGTTGGAAAGCTATGAGAGAGTAGAGTTATTCGAGTTTTTGTTTTTTTATCGTGGGAGTGGATGAGCTAAGGGGTGTTTTTTAAAATAATTTACATAAAAAGTTGATAAATAACCTCCCTTTAGTTTACATAACTTTGTAGTACCCTAGGGAATGTTATCAATATAATGTTTATTATATTGACAATTTTTTGAAAATATTGCTTTTTTGACAATATTTTAAAATAGTTTACATAATATGTTACTATTTTATATTTTAAAATTTTATTCAATAAAAATTTTTGCTTAATTTTAAAGGGTAACTAACTTTTAAAATTAAAGGAATAAAAAACAAAAAAACGTTCATTCCCTATCTTCTTTTTTTTCTCATTGTTTACATAACATAAGCAGCTAAACAACCTATTAAGTCAACATAATATATAAACAATAAACAAATAACATAAAATTTTAATATAATATAAAAGCTATATAAGTTTACATAATATATTCACTATAAAATACAATAGATACAGTTCGCACAAGTTTACATAAGAACAAAAATAATAGTATTAAAAGTAGATATAAAAAATATAGCACAATATACATATATTGTCAAAATAGCAAAAATAAAAAAATAGGACTTTTAATATAAAAAAGTTATATATATTACAAGGCAAAACAGTTTACATAATAAATAAATATAATAAAATAAGCGACTTAATATATTGAGTTTTAAGGCATTTTATTTTAACAAATAACAACTTATATATTAAAAAACAAAAATTGAATACAAGTCAAATGGTGGCGAATGAGATATGCGAACACTTGTACTAAAAATGAAAATAAAATTGGGAATATTACAAAAATATTACAAATGTTACAATTTTATTACATTTTCAAAAAACACTTGCATTTTATAAAAATTATGTATATAATGAGCGTAGCAAAACAAAAAAAATATTCCAACAAAAAAAGAATATTTTACAAAAATTTACATATAATATAAATAAAGGGAGGTGTCAAAAATATGGAACTAACAAAAAAACAAAAAAGAATACTAATTAAAAATATTACAATATTTTTAATAAAAATGTTGTTAGGTATATCTTTAGTTTATATTGATATAATTTTAATTTTATTGGTATTTTAGAAAAAATTTTACATATAAATAGAAATATATTAAAATATTAAAAAAATATGGAGGTAGAAAAAAATGAAAATTAAAACAACAAAAAAACAAATACAAAACAATTATAAAAATATAATAAAAGTGGGTTATTATGATTTGCAATATTTATTACGTTTTAAAAATCCCACATTTTTCACGGCGGGCGTGTATGGTTGGAACGCTGACATCTACCAAATAGACCATAAAACAGCTATTTGCACTGGTTATAGACCTTATGGCAATATTGAAAATTATAAAATAGTAGACAAATACGAAGAAGAAGCAAAAAAAATCATAAATAAAAATATAAGTTATAACGAACAAAAACAAACGCTTAATGAACTTTTAGAAAATTTTATAAATGAGGTGTTAAACAATGAATAAAATAAAAATATTAGAAAATAAAAAAAATACTTGTATTTTATGTTTTGACAACTTGTACCAATTACAAAATTACAATAGCACTATTGCTAGATATGATATAAACACAAAAAAATTATATCTTAATAACAACATTTTAAACAATAAAATTATTTGGAATTATTCACAAACAACATTGAAAGAATTAAAAAGATTCATAAATAACTACACTAATTACAATTACAAAACATTTAAAGAATTCAAAAAAACGGTAGAAGAAAATAAAAATATTTTTGAAATAAAACTATAAAAAAGTTGATGTTAAAATACTTTATAAAAAAATAATGATATTTTAAACACTACAAAAAAAATAAAATTTTTGTGGTGTTTTTTATTGTTTTATATAAGGTACAAAAAAAACTTGTATTTTATATAAGAAAATAAAAAAAATAAAGTACCTTGAAAATTGAATAAAAGACTTGTGCCGCTTCTTTATATTTAAACATATAATAACACTACTTGTCAAAAAAAATTGCTTAGTGGCGAAAATACGGCTTTATATTTTAGCTTATAAGCAACAAAAAAAATAAAACAATGATATTATACTTTGAAAATAAAAAACACGGCACAAACTAAAATATTGATAACTAAAGGCAATTGAAAAAATACCCAAAAAAAAAGATATATAAACAAAACAAAACATAAGTTTGCAACTAATATATATAAAAAACACTAGTTTGTAAAACAATTGTTTTGATAGAAATATACAATACAAACACTAGTTTGGTAACAATGTTAGCAGGGAAAGAGCCAACACGTAACAAGGAAAGTCAAAAATTGCCCACGATTTGGGAGAAGAAGAGCGAAAACGTAACAAGAAAACTAAAAAATCACCAGGCTATGTAACATAAAAAATGAAAAATCACGAGAGCTATGTA